>Ga0136643_10002214_pt1 | contig 24990 bp, 19 predicted proteins | sample TergutLab28metaG_FD_96883 | JGI IMG/M metagenome (GOLD analysis project Ga0136643, IMG submission 96883) | Labiotermes labralis P1 segment gut microbial communities from Petit-Saut dam, French Guiana - Lab288 P1 (version 3) (version 3) | ecosystem: Host-associated > Arthropoda: Insects >... | reverse complement strand
GGGGGGGGGGGGGTGAGCATTACACATACACTGTGAAGGGTAGCTTGCATGCCAGTAAAGGGTTGTTTTGAAAATTTTCAGAAGCAGGTTTGCTTGCACAATGTAATGAGAACAGGAGATATGGTATGTACGGATCCTGTGGCTGATACTAAGTAACGAGAGCATATCAGAAGGGCAGAATGAAGGAGGACTGCTTTACTGCAGCCAGTTTATATCTTGATGACACATCTGTTTTGGAAGCAAATGCATAACATTTATATTCTAGAATGATAGAACTTCTCGGAATATCATACCACCATTCTTTGCTGTTGTAGTGCTTTGGGAGACTGTGTGATGACACTGACATTATTGCAGTAAATGCCAAGACAAATGTTTTTGGGTTCATTAGTCACAGATTTGTGCACTGTCATGTTTTGTGTGCCTTTAATTCCTGTGACCGCATTATTCCCATAAGATATTTGTTCCACACATTGCCATTTTACCGTATGTGGGATTGTTCAAGAATGTACCTGATTTACCCGAATGCAAGTCTGTAATCTCTGATGATCCTCCAAAAGTAAAATGTCTGTTAAAAAAATATTTAACTATTAATTTCATACACTTTATATACAAAGCATGTCAGATTCTTTCCACCTGTACCAATCAGTGTTGCCATCTCCATCTTCAGAGTTGGTGCCTTCATCTTTCTCACACAAACTCTTAACATTCCCATTCTCTTCACTGCCATTCCACAACATATCACCATCAGTCTCATCCACTGCATTGGATGTGCAGCACTTCTTAAAACCCTTCACAGTCATTTCTGGTGAGATGCGCTGCCATGTCATGATCCACATTGGCTAAATATTACATTTCTAGTTCTCGGTTTATAAACTTGAAACAATGAAGATTCATAATTTTCTCCACAGATGGTGTTAGTGATGCTAAATATTTAAAGACATGTGTTTTGGACTTTTGTGTCATGTCTGTGATCTGATTAGTTTGAATTCATGCCTCTTTTTATGGTTTTTAATTTGTGGATTGGTCCAGGTTCTCTTTCGGAGGCTTGTAGTTAAATTTTAATTTTTCAATAGCCATTTTCTTGTTGCTGCTCTTGGACTAGATTTATTCTCAAGTACATATCTTAACAAATTACTCAATGATTGAGAGAGACTTACTGAAAGGGGTCCACCAGGTTAGATTCTTCCTGGCCTGAACACCTAAAACGAGCTGTCTTCTGAAACATCGTGTGTCCTTAAGAAATTAGTAGGCAAAGTCCCAAAAACAGTTGTGTCAGGTAATATATGTTGTGCTGTTTTCTCTCTGTTGGATTTCTTGGCCCTTAAAGCTGGGACTGATAGGTTGTCTTGAAACGTCAATATGGAATTAACACTCTACGCTGAGTAATATCTCAGAAGAGCTGAGATCTCGCATGATTTGGTGATGCAGGCCTTGGTTTGGCTCTGTGTGGTCCAGTTCAGGGCGATCCAGTTTGCTTCAGTCCGGTTTGGTGCTTCATATGCAAATTTAAGACAATCTCTAATATTTAAGTGCCAAATTTAAAGGAAAAAAAACTCATCTTGCATTGGAGTAAATATGGTAATTGTTGTGATTGACAAGGGTTTGCTGTACTTTGTTTTGTCAGGCATCAGAATGATTCATAATTCAATATTAAGGTGTAAGTAGTGATGACTTCATTCTTGCACAAATATTACAACTAGGCAGCGCATTTCATGGAATATGAAGCGACATAAAATAATTAATTTTGACATGTACTAACTGCGTTTGATTGTCAGACTTGCAGAGTTCCATTAATCTTTTTAAACACATTATTGAATTTGTGTTACTAAAAGTGAGTCTATCTACATGCTCATATGCAGTTTCTTGTTGGTAATCATACCGTGTTACAGAATTTCTTGCTGTATTGTACAGTGAAGTCTCACATGTTTCATGGAGTTGGTTTGGATCTGTGTATGAAGATATCATTCATTAGTACATTTCTGCAGTATGTAATTGTTCAATTGGTGCTAGCACCTGATGTGCATTTGTCATATGGAAGTTATTTTACGACTGTTTGAAAACAAGTGTACCATTAAACTTGGGCAGAACGAAAAATAAGGACTCTGCATTATGTTTGCCATGGAATTTGTATGATAGCAGTTTGTTATCTGTCAAAGTGTGATCTCTTTCTATACTTTTCCTGCCTCTCATTCAGAATGACGCATTGAGAAAACCACAATCATTTTAATCCACTGATATCTGCAGAGCAGCAGAAAATTGCATTTATGTTGTCAGGTGAAGCAGTATCTATTTGAGTGTTGGTATTGTAGTCACTGGGGTGAAAACAGCATCTCGTGCAAGTCAGTAAAATCAGGGCACGAAGTGTCTCATTTCTTGGGCTTTTCCAATCTTGATTTCTTTTAGAAAACCGCTGCGAACTAGTTGGACTAATAACTTAAATGAACACCACTCTGTGTGAATCTCACTGTTGCATAGGTAATAGGATCCTGTGCTGTCCATTGTGACAAGGTCTAGGGTGCAGTGTCTGATAAATTTTCTTTGCTGAAAGTAAAAATTGTTGAGACCAAAGTTTTGTAGATTTCTTGGTATAGGATGTACATGATTTGGCTGTTAGCTTTCTATAGAGCTGTTAATGTGTGAAGAACCATGAAAAAAATGTAAAAGAACAAATGTCATAGGATGCTTGAGTTTCATGATTATTTTACATTTTGTATTAGGTATCTTGTGAAGGAGAGCTTATTCTGTATTTATGTTCATCTTATGCAACTTATTGGCCAGAAGACATGTGATAGTACTTTATATTGCCAGTTCCTGTATCATTTTTTCTTTTGCGAGAATTATTACGTGGACTTCGTTGCATATTTTGTTTGTATGTGTGCATGTATTACTGGCCTGTTTTGACACACAAGTCAGAAATTTGTACATGGACTAAAGCGCAAAAAGAGAGTTGTAAGCAGATTGCAGACTGTAGAAATGGAGTACTGAGGTAATAAAACATAGAACCACAAAATGTACAAAAGAATATAGACTCACTGCAGTATGAGTCAGAAGTATGAATTTAGTGCTGTGTGAAGTAGAGTTAACAATGTGTAGATGAAGGGCATGGTTGAGAGACCAAATGAGGCAGGATATGATGCAAAAGAGATAGGTGACTGTGGAGCACATGTGGTATGATGAAATTATAAGGGTATGTTGTAGGATTACAGGCCAGTGACATACCGATGTACTGCACTCCTATATGCACTCACAGACTATAAAGTGCTTTTGCCATGGTAAAGTAAAGGCTTCATCATGGAGTTACCTGATTTTATTAAAGTGCGTAAGAAGTGAGGGAGGCATAAACAGTAGTCCTGTTGCCCTAAAGATAAAATTAAATCAGGTAGCATATAACTTCTGTCATGTAATAATTATTTTTCATCTGCCTTATGGAAGTGTACAGTTCTGACTGCGTTAAGTGGCATGTTTGGATGTACCCTATTTATTCTCATAATTTAGGCACCTATACTTTTAGGCAAGAAATTTTGGAGAAAATACTGTATTTGTACATGTACTCAGAGGGTGAGACTGGATGCACAAGTGAGGAAGATTGTGAAGATATAAATTTAGTTTATATGGTTGGTTTTATGTAGATTTGTGTTTGTTAATACAAAGAATTTTTATGTTTGAATACTTATACAAAGAAGTTTACGTTTGAATAATGACAGTTACTGTTTCATTATATAATTTTTTTTTTTTTTTGCATAAAACCTTATTACTAAATCATGGATGCATCTTACAATTGAGAGCAAATTTATTTCTGAAAACCCATTGTGAGATGAAGGTTGTATCTTATAACTGATGATGTCTTATAGTCAAGGAAATACAATAACTGGGATAGAGGGGAAGTAGGGAGAGGCAAAGATACATGTGGAACTGAGGACCTTTTTCTTTGGTATCGATGCAGTGTTGTGCTGTGGATGCAATCACTCCAGGGACTGTTGAATTATGGTAAAAATAACAGTTCTCATAATTTTTGTGGAAAACATGATTAAAGTTGAATGCATTATGGCTGCATGTGGGTGGGGAAGTGGAACTGTGTTTTCTGCAGCAATTATTATATATTGGTCAGGTTTTTGTAAGGTGCATATTCATTTACGTTCATCATGTAAGTGTGTGCTGGAGTCTGTAGTCACATGTATCATTGTTTTGCGACACTGCCTTCAAATCAGTCAAAGACCAAGGAAAAGTTTCATCTCATTCATGAAGTAACTGTAGTGAATTTTAATTTACATGATTGTGAACTGAATTGTAGCAGGCATTTCCCAAATTCAGCTGCCCTTAACTCTGTTCCTGAATGCAGTTTTGATGAGTTACCCACTAGACGGGAATTGTGAGTTATCTTCATGTCATTATGTCTTGGAGTGTGATAACATGATCGTAATGCATTCTTTCTTTCTTCTGTGTTTGTTGCTTGAGCAACTGTATAACTTGGTCTTATGGATCTTGTGTTTTTTGCTTTATGTTATCTTTTTGTCCAGTAGATTAATGTTGGCATAGATCATCTGGTGGCATTTCTTTCAGTCCCACCTGATGTTCTTGTACCTCCCTAATAGCATATTGTCACCACTTCATTAGCTGGAATTGTGGAAGTGCACCGTGTGTGGGCTTTGTTAAATCACATTTAAGAATTGGCTGTTTCTAATGCTATGTATTTTTATTTTTTGTTATAGCCTGGTGTCAATGGATCCAATTGTGCGAGTAATAGCCTCAGCCGAACACAGGTAATATTAGTTGTAGTAGTAGTAGTAGTAGTAAGGCTAGACAGTGAATTTCCATAAATTAAAATATTGGGGATAGTCTGTACTTGTTTCTAAGCCATGTTGAGCTTTAGGGAGCTTCTTATGTGGAGTAACCATTCTTGTTAGACTGCAGTATGTCTCTAATTTTATTTGAAAGAGTTGCTTATAAGTTTTGTGTTTCAGTGACAGGGTGCTGGGTTGGCACAACCAGCTGTCCATATTAGTCCTGCATTTTTTCATCTAAGGGGTTGAAAATGTTCTAGCTCAGTTGGAATATGTTGTGATAATAACCTGGTACTGCAGTGAAGGATAGTTGGTGTCCTGCAAGTGAGATGTGAGGTCTGAAACTGTTGGTTGTGTCAGTGAAAAGACTGGTTATGTCTGAGGCATATAGATGATTGATGTGAAATGTCGAAAGCTCTAAATTATGAACAAAATTACAGTTTTCTATTTGAGATTTTAACTCTTCTGGGTTATTACGCAGCATGTGTTGATAGTTGGGTAGTTGTTTCCTGATGTTTCGGGACAGCCCATGGGTCCTATTCTCAAGGGTCAAACTTGGAATGCTTGTGCTTGAAGATAGGAAACCTGAAATCTTGGAATGTTATGTTTATTCGAGACACAGGAAGAATATTTTCCTTATGATATGTTTTAAAAAACTGTGAGTAGTAATGACAGAGGGTAAAACTACAGTTCCTCAGAGATGTTTTCCAATTCCGTTGTTTGTGTCGGAAATGTAGTTATGTTTAATGGCGCCTCTCGTGCAGGATGTATTGCATTTAGAATTACATGTTATGTCTTGGGCATTTTAAAAAGAATATAGCGTCAAGTAGAACTTTACTTATGGTCCAACCCAGATCTAGTGTCACAGTTTGTTATCCACACTTGATGGCAGTATGTAAAGGGTGGTGGGAAATTGAAATACTTCCCAAAACTCTGTGTGAGTGTAGAACTGACAGCTTATTGTGTGAAGACTTCCTGCAGGATTGAAAAAAAGAGTTGTTTACTGAAACTTTTGGGGGCATTTTTGACAGTCCCCAGAATCATGTAATGTTGGATGGTTGGTCAGTATCAAACGAGCAGTAGTACAATCAATCAAAGCTACATTTCATAATACGTAGTACAGTTCTGTAAGTGCACTGTAACAGAAGTAATACCACATCCCCAGTTTTGTTCATTGTTACTTATTTTCCTTAAAATGTTTGCATTATGGAGGTCCAAGTTGACAACACCTTGTTTTCTCTCCCAACAGAGTATAGTAGGAAATATCCTAACACCAATTTTTCCCTCAGCTGCTTTCATTGGCTCAGGAATTTAGCTGTGCATTACAATACATGCAGAGAGTAAAAGTACAGTAACTTGGTGTTATTCAGACACTGTTTAGTGCTAATGGGCACATATCTATCATCATATCTATCTGGTGAACAGTTCCCCATTGTTGATGAAATAGTGAATTGTAGTTCACAGATTTGTATGGGTTTGAAATGAGTATGGCACTTTATTGGGGATTGACTGCACTTGTGTCTATTTTTATATTTTTGTTCATGCAGCTTCCAGTCCGGCCACGTGTGAAGAGAGTTACTCTTCGTGATCTTCTCTTTCTCTTGGAACAGGAAAAGGAAACGTGTCGGACACCTTTGTTGTATAAGGCGTTCCTGAAGTGATGATGGTTGTGCTTGGTTTTCCTAGCCTTCTTGTGCTGGAAGGTAAGGTCAGGTGATAACAAGGAACTCTCTTTCCCTCCCATCTCACACACTAATAGAGTGGATTCTATTTTTGTGCAAATGGCTTGGTGGTTATGTCATGTACAGTGAAGTGAACATATATTATGTGCTGTGAATCTGTTCAGGATCAAGCGATACAACCTACTACTCCCAGGAAAATCAAGTCACATTTGCCTGTTATGAAGGAAGAATCTTTTTATCAGGAAATCGTATTTTACATAAATAAATGCAACACCAAACTGTTCGTGTCTGTGGTTCCTGTCCCCTCTGTAGTTTGTGTGATTTACAGTATGGGGAATTCATAACAGCTAGCTGGCATGAAGGGCTTGTTTAAATGTATGCCTGTACACCAACATTCCAGTGTACTGCAAGACATTGTGACGCCTTTCTACTGAAAAGTGCATTACTGTATTTGTTAATGTTTGAATATACTGATGTTTTATATGCCACTGTTAAGTTTTCATTGACAAGTTGGTTGAAAAAACAATTTGAACACAAATTATCATTACCAATTTAAAGTAAAATGAGAAACACAGAAAGAGTATGGCTTGTGGGGTTTGCAGCATTATTGAAAGGAACTCATGAAGTTTAATTACAGTGCCAGTTAGTGGAGAGACCTCTGAGCATTTCACCTCGTTAAACTTCGTAAGTTCTTCTCACGTGGTACAGTCCTTGTATGTGAAACTCATTTCTGTACTTGTTTATTTTAGATTACATTAAAATTGTAATTTGTGTTCTCTTTATACATAAATTTTTTGTGTATAATTTCTTGTATTTTATAAGGTGACGCAGTTTTGGATTAGGGTTGGGAAATTCAAGATCAATAATCACATTCTTGCTGTTGGAAATTTGATTTGTAATTTATTGGTCTGTTTTCTCTAGTACTGTTTTCGAGAATGGTAAAGAACGTTTAATTTCAAAACAGTAATGTGAAGGGCTAGGATTCTGACGAAAGTAACATTATGTGGCAAAGACGCTTTTCAAGAGAGTTCAGAGGTGCAGTATGATAGAGGCTGTGGAAGAAGTGAACTGAACCAGGAAACGCTGCTTTCGATGTAGATAATGCTCGTTTCTTCCCTCTCTCTGAGTCATTACATTTGTGTTTTGTTGGTTGTAGTGTATTTTGAACTGTCTGTTACATTTTTGCATCCCCATTTTCATTTAATATATACTATTTTAGGAAAGACAAGGATATTTGTTTACATCCACAGCTTCTTTGGTAAGCCTTATTCAACTGCACCAACTCTCGCACAGCAGAATTCTGTTTGCTGTCTCTTCAGACTCCATGTGTCTTCATCCTGAATCTCACACATGCAGATTTGCGTTAATCTGATAAAATATTTTATTGAATTGCTGTCCTTAAAATTCAGCTTATATGCATATATTTGTACAGTTTTGTGCTGCTAGTCACATTGAGTTGTGGAGTTTCTTGCCTTATTTTGTAGCATCATACATTATTGATCCAGCACAAATTTGTTTGGAAAACATTGTCATGAAATTAAAATAAAACCTTATACTCTTCTTGGATTTGAGAGGGATATGTGTATGAAGATATCCTTCATTAGTACATTTCTGCAGTATGTAACTGTTCAGTTGGTAGCTTGGTACTGCAGTGCATTCATCATATTACAGTTATTTTGCAGCTCGTTGAATATGATTATATCTTCCACAAAGCTGGGTAGGAAGAAAAGTGTGAAAATTGTGCCATGGCATTTCATTTTCTTCAGGCAGGTGATAGAGCATTGTTTGCTGCTTCCTTGTTTCGTGTTGCTTTTTTGTCTCCTTACTCTCACCTCACATGACCTGTGAGCCCATTCTCACAATCCATTTTAACCTTTAATGCATTCACTGTTGGAGTCCTTAGCGTTAAGGTTTGAGTTTTACATTTTGAAATACTTTAATTAGCTTTATTTGCTTTATTTTTAGTAAACAGGTTAAAACTGGTTGGTTGGAACATTTCATTTTTGGCATATTCTCCAACTCTTAAACGTGGTCTCGGTGGCAACACCCAAAAGTGTGTTACAAATTCAGATTTTATGGAATCAGTATTATCATGATCATACGAGGTCTGTCCCAAAAGTAATGAGAATGATTTTAATTTTAATTTAATTTTATTTTATTTTATTGAACGTATATGCAACTACAGTTTATCCCCTTCAAAATAAGCTCCTTGTGATCGAATACAGCGATTCCAGCATTGCTGCCACTCTTCATAGCAGTGGAGGAAGTCTTCACTTGAGATGTTCAAAGCCCTCGTCGCAGTGCCTGAACGTTTTCAACTGTCCCAAAATTGATGTCCTTTGAGGTGGGTTTTGAGCTTGGAGAATAAAAAGAAATCGCACGAAGTCATGACGGCTGTACGGTGGATGGGGAAGCATTGTGATATTATTTTGAGCCAAAAATTCCCACACATCAGACAGATTCTTCGGGACCAGTTTCGCACAAATTTTTCTCGTGTGCAGATCTTCTGTAATGATTCGGTGGACGTCCGTTTTGTGTAGTCCTGCCTCCTCTGTGATTAACTGCACATTCAAACGTCAGTCCCTATCCAGAACAGCCTTCACACGAGCCACATTGTTCTCAGTTCTTGAAGTTGAAGGATGCCCTGCGTGCTGTTCTTCCTCAATGTTCTCCCTTCCGTCCTTGAACGCCTTGTGCCACCTGAAGACTTGGGCTAAAGACAAAACAGCATCCCCATAAGCTGTCCTCAACAACTGCAACGTTTCGGAACCAGATTTTCCGAGTTTCGCGCAGAACTTAATTGCGTAACGCTGCTCCAGACTCCTCTGCATTTTCGCCCATGACAAGACACAAAAACTACAACACACTTTGCTAACGCACCGACTACTACAAAGGTGTGGACTCAACTGAGGAAGGTCAAACTGTATACCTGGGTTCCCCCTCCCCTGCTTCAACCACCACTTTCCTTTCCTGGCCCTTCTGCGCTACGCAAAAAAAATCATTCTCATTACTTTTGGGACAAACCATGTAGTCTGGTATTCTTACCTTTTGTAAGACCTGCCCTCTTGAGGGCATTTTCTAGAACTTCTGTGTTTCTGTTTTACTCTGTATTTGCCCTGTTATCTATCTACCCGTACCTCTGTGTATTCTCAACTGCAGTTTTATCTTGTGACGTATATCCACAGCGGGGATGCTAGGCCTTCTGTAGCTTTCACTGATCCTGTTAGCCACCCTTTTCAGTGTTTATTTCACCTCTTAGTTTCCATGGCAATGCTGGGGACAAAACATGTCCTGACTGTATATTATCCTCACAGTGCTTGCTGTTGGGCCAGATGAAGGATTTTTTTTTTTTGGAAGACCTGCAATTTTATTACGTGCTGAAGTTATGGATTTACTATTAGTTGCAATAAAGATACTGAAGCATTTAAGTAAGCATTGTGTATAATTTTTGAACCACTGCTTTCATGCTTGTTACAGTGCATCTTATTGCATGACCTTCAGAATTAAAAAGTTTCTCGTGGTTTTTTTTTTATAAGAGAGATAATTGCAGCGATATATCAAGATATCTTTTTCTTACATTTTAAATGACTGGATTGAAATCTTACTTGGTATTACTAGTTTGCCATCAAAATACTGCACAGTGCAGCTGGGATTCTGCTGTATAGCAGAGGCATATGACATTTGTGTTTTGACCAACAGGTGCTTGAGAAACATTATACAGTTGTTGCATCATAATGTGATGATATGCAACAGAACCCTCGGTATGGTTGGATACTGTTTAAGGAAAAATTGCACTGTAAAATGGTCATGTAGTTGTTTGACACTGAAATATTAGTTTGGGATATTATCTTCTGTTGCCTAGTCAGGCAGCAACATATGTACATTCTGGGAAAATATACAAGTTTTTTAACCTTCAGTTGCATTATTCAGTCAAAATGTTGTTTAAAAAGATAACGTTTGGTAGAAGATTGATCCTAAATTTGTGAATTTCACAGAAGTCAGGAGTATTTTAACTCGCGGAGAATTTTTCAATATCTTATCAATAGACATATAGTATTTAAGGTCTTTTAATTGGGGCGATGTACCGTTGATAGAACTGAAGTATCAGGACTTCATGTTTACCATCAAACATACTTGATGCACAACTTTTTGCAGCCTAAGTTCTTATCTCACATGGAAGACAGTCTGCCTTAATTGTAAAGATCGGTATTGACAATAGGTCATAATCATATTTGGTCTGCAAGAAAAGTGTCTGTTAATTTTGTAATTTTGCCCAGTTTTTAACCAAAATCAGAATGCCAACAAATCTTGCTAAAAATTCCAGACATGCAATTTCACAGAAAGCTGTTTGGTGGGAATGGCTCTGATACATGTGGGCAGACAGCCGGAAATGATGTAGTTAATAGTTGCTTGTGATCATATACCCAGCAAAATATAGTTCTGTGTAACTCTGTGATATCAGACAGTCCTACTGAACCTGTTTGTACTCTTAGGTTTTGTCCTTCTTTTGTAATTTTGTACATTATTAAAAGTTCATGCATGTACCTGTGTATTGAAATAATTTCAGTTATTACTTTTGTTTGATAAAAGTGGTAGGATGGTGCATTCACATTAATAAAAGGTAAAACATAGTTTTCCCTGTGCGTGCCATGAAGGCATGAAAGGAGGAGTGGAGGTATAGCTGTACTCCTTTTTAATCTCGGCACTGGTTTGAGGTGAGTGGTTGCTTTCATGCCCTGGCTGCTGTACCCCCAGGAAAGAAATCCATTACCCATTCCATAGGAGGCTGGGTGGGCCCCTGAGCCAGTCTGGACATCTTGGAGAAGAGAAAATCTTTTGCCTCTGTTGTGATTCAAACCCTGGATCATCTAGTATGTAGCCTAGTCATGCTGGCTGTGTTGTCCTGGCTCCTGATATTATTGTTTAAAAATTGTTTTTTTTTTTAAACACTGATCTGCCAAAGAATTTTGTTTTCATAAATGATTTCAGAACACTAATCATATTTTGGCTGTATGCAGTCTTGCTTCAGCACTAGGACTGTTCAAGCAAATTGTTGTTGACATTTATGAGGGGTATTTGAAAAGTTATGAGATGGGCAGTGCTAATGTTTGCCATTGTCTAGATCCATAAAATTCATACATTGCAGCCTCAAATGTAATGGGTCATTGCAACTATTAACCCTTCAGTGCCAAAATTAAATGCCTGGTGGGAGCTGCAGAAGACCCTCATTTAAATGACATCTACTCAAAGAAGGCCATTAAATGCAATTACATTAACCTGACATTTGGCATTTTCAGTATCACACTGCACAATAGGTATTCCTGACATTATAAGCAAAAGTGTAAAGGGTTAGATCATACAAGGCATTTGACAAGATGTATTGTTCATTGTTGGTCAAGAATGATGTTTCCTACATTTTGAGGCGCAGGTATGCAACAGAATTTTGCACAAAGGGAGAGAAGCTGTGAAAAAATGTAGATGTGAACATGATGCCTGTGGACCAGAAGTAGAGCAGACGTATAGTTTTCAGATGGTTGCAGCATTTTAAAAAAGGGAACAAAGAAACAGTTGACAATACTGATTCAGGTCAGAAGATTAATGTTGTGGGAATTATCTGTCAGTTTCAGTGTGTCTTTGGAAAGGGTTCAACACATTGTATTGGTGAAATAAGAACATCCCAAGTGTGTGTAATGTGTTTCCACATGATTTCAGTAGTGACCAGGAACGAATTTGCATGGCAGTGTGCAAGTGAAATGTGACTCTTTCAGGGTAAAACCCATATTTTGTGTTGTTCATGGTTATATGTGATGAGTCTTGTATCAGACATTATCACCATGAATCAAAATGATAATTGTTTGGAAACAAAGGCTTGCCCTAACTGAAGAAATTTCATGTGGTGCATTTGTGAGGAAAAGTTATCCTGTTATTGCATTCTTATTCCAAAGACATTCTTCAGCACTGGTACTGCAGATGCATGTCAGCAAAAGGACATGAGTTTGTGGTAAAATATTGGCTGCATACAGCATAAGTCGCAGTGTTAGCAGATATGGGTGGAATTCCTGTGGAACATGCACCTACAGTCCAGACATTGCTGCCTATGTTTTCTGGGCATTTTCAGTGCTTAAATGTGCACTACAAGGGAAGAAATTTAGCACTGACATGAAGGTCACACAAACCACTGCTGCAGCCCAAACACATGATGTCAGAAAACAGCCTACTACTCATGGATAAGAAATTGATGGCCTGCTGCCAAAAATTGTATGTGTATATATATATAAAATTTGCGAAGGGCACTACTTGAGAGGGGGAACTATGCTGAAAGGTGCCTCAAGTACAGAATAATGTGTGTAGTCTTATTACTTTTCAAACACCCCGCTTACTGTTAGTGATGATGCAAATTATTGTTTAACCCTTTGACGCCGGAATTAAATCCCCCCCCCGGCCACTTTAGTGGCTGTTCGGCTATTTAAGGGGCTCACTGCGTGACATATATATATATATATATATGTTGTTCGGCAGCTAAGGGTTAATTAGGCTTCTCCAGTTTTAACTCTGCTAACAATGTGTTACAACTAAATGTCTTTGTACCAACTAATTTATTGGTTATCAAAAGAGTAAGCCCACAGTATGTTTGAGTAACATTACCATGCTGCCAGATGTCTGTGTACTGCATTAGGTTTATTATTTTTAAAACCTTTTGAACTTTTCTTTATGTGTGATAGAAACAAACTATAACAAGTTGGAAAAGTTTACTCCCATTTGGAGTTACATGTTTCCTAAATGTGTTGTTTGCATTCTCCATTTACCTTGATTGTCATTCATTACAGCTACAAATTGCTGTCCTTGCCTTAATTAAGAGGCCCTGCATGTAAGACAACTTGGCCTTCACAGCGTTCAGTTTTCAGGAAAATAGCTGTATAGAATGTGTTTAACTTCGTGTGTGATTATAATATGACCATGATTTTTCAGGTGGTGAATTAGGCAGAATTTGTCTGGTATTTGGGTAATTGCATGGCTAGACATCATGCTGCCCAGTCTGAAATTAATTTTCATTGTATTGTGTTTAACATACATATTTTAATGTGATTTTTTTCTGTACTGCGTATTTGCTTTTTTTTTTACAAGTAACGTGTGTGTGTATTAATGGTCAAAGAGTATAGTTCTGGGTTTGACACTGTAAGAAGAGATACACATGAAATAAGAAGAAGATTTTTCAATTTTCCTTCAGAATAAATGTCCTAGACTGCAACACACATTTTGCATCTTTCTAAAATTAGCATAAAAAAGTCAACAGAAGCATTCATAGTTACATTCTTCTTTATGTCCTTGATATCCTGAAATTTTCACTTTCCTGAGTACATAAAAGGTTGGCTAGCATAAGGTTAGGATAATGAAGTGTGTAGCTGATCTCACCACACCGCGAATGGATGGAAGTGTTCTACTACTATCTTGACAGAATGAGCTAATCTATGTGAGACTGTGGAACAAACTTAGCTCAGATCATCATGTTTCCCGCATCTACAAGAAGAATGTGATGACTTGTCCTTTAGTTAATGTGCAGTTGATTCTCAGTTTTGTGATGATTTGATCGTCTGTGGGCACCGGTTTATGAACTTATGCAGTTATTCCCAGATTTCAAGCATTTGACAGCCACCCACTGTTTGGTTCATCTTCATGGTCCTCGCATTGCAGTCCGCATCTCTTAAACCAATGAAAGACATGTGTATGAGATAGAGCATCAATTCAATAAACAGTTTTAAGCATTTCATCTGTGTCTGTAGCTGTTTTTATGTGCTTGTGCATTTGCTTGACAACGAAAAAATACAACTTATTCATGGGACTGATACACATGAACAGATTGACCTACAATTCTGTTTTCACTAATCCCTGGCAGTCATAATATGAGCTGACTGGAACTAGCTATGAATGTGTGAAACCATACTGATGTGGTACCATCAGTCCTGGAACTTTATTGGTTGACCCCTTGCATGTAAAAGCATGCATACATACACACGGGTATATTGTTAGATTTGTGCTGCACGTAAAGTCAAGATCATTGGGCCAGCGTAGATCAGTAAAAATTGGTGCAGCAGCTTGTCTTGTAGATCATTAAACATTCAGTGAAATTCACTGAGTGGTTTTTAACATGTATGATCTGCCTGTTATGTGTTCAGTTTATGCACATTGAGCAAAATCATACTTGGGAAGAAAGCAGAGCCATTTTTATGGTGCTATAAAAATTTTTTTTCTCGCATGACATACGTATGATCTGCATGCAGTTAGTGCTCAAAAATAGTTCACAAAGAAAGGCTGTTATGATTTTGGGGTTAGGGGTAGATGGGTTGAACCCCCAAACTGAACTTTGTGGTGAAAATCTCTTGTGTGTGAATGACAATATTTTGTATTAATTTGATGTTTCTGTTGTATTGATTAATTCTTAATTCCATCTGAATATATCACCTTGCATTTTCTAAGAAATTTGTGGCATTTTGAAGAAACTTTTTGTGCGGTTAGAAATTTCCTGCATTTTATTAAACCTGGAGGTTCAGAGAACACATGCAAGAGTGGGGCATCTTGTCGATTAGGGCTGCAGCCCTCCCTGAAATTTTGAGAACAATTGGACTCAGTACCTGAAAAAAAGTTGTCAGTAGGTGATACTTAACGTTCTTTAAAAGACTAGGAATTAAATAATTTGAAATTTAAATACATCTGACAGACTCTTAAATACAGACCAGAAAAACAAGTGGGTTGTACCTTTCTCAGACATTGTGTGTTGGGTCAGCACAACTAGGGAAAGTGGTGGGAAGACAGTGGCAGCTAGGTCGCGAGCCAGGATTCAGCTGCTGCAGCACAGAAAAGGTTTAAAGGAGGACTGTATATGTCTGTTGACGTCTTATAATCTTTCAAATGCTCTTTTCATTTTGGTAACCATTTTTACCTAGCTGTTTTCAGAGCCAAATTTATGAACTTTTAATTTTAGTAGTAGTTAGTTTTAAGATAAACATGACAAAGAACAGTGTGAAGTATTTACAGGGCATCAGTTTTTTGCAATTAGCTGTCAATGAGAAGAAGAAGATAAAGAATTTAGGTGGTGCAATACCTGATACAGTTATTCCTCAAAACTTTTGTGATAATGTTAAACTGCTATGTATGCTAAATATGAATGGTTGAGTGGCTGTGCTGAAAGAAATTCTCAATGAAGATTTTCTGATTAATCGTACAATAATCCTAGCCCCAAAACTACCACAATAATTCACTCAAACCACCACTGCACAAGAGCCTGTCACTGTGCCTCAATTCTAAGCCAGAAGAATTGAGTGTCATTCTTTATATCCCATATCTTTATGATTAATTTCATCCTATCTTTTATGTCTAGGTTTCACAAGCTACCTCTTTCAGGTTTTCCATCTAAAATTTTGTAGGTGTTTTTGTCTCTCCCATGCTTGGTATATGTCCTATTCTTGTCCTTGTTTTATGTCTGTGTAATCATGTCTGGGGAAATACTGATTAAACTACTACTTGTGCATCTTGAAACTGTGTACTCTGCATTTTGCATACATTTACAACATATAACCAACCAATGCACAATGTATTTAATACTACTTGTGCAGTTTCCATTTGGTTATTTTTTCTGAGAACCTGATATTTTCCTTACATACCCTCAGTTCCTGAGTTGAAGTATACACATTCAGATTGATGATACCAGCAGCCTCTTGATTTCTATGTAATGTCCTCTAATTAAACAACTCTTTGAGTTCCTAGTTGTCATGATTTTTGTATGAGTTAAACCCATCCTTCAATAATGCATAACAACCACTTTGTCATTAACTGGTTTTCCATTGTATTAAGAGTGGACTGTCATCCACCCTCAAACAGTGGCAACATTATAAAGCTCAGTCACCTGCAGTTGATTAGCACCAACTTCTGAAACAGTCTTCACATTAAATATGCCTTGGACAGTGGAAAGTGTGAAGCATAATTGAATTGAAATGAGTCAACAACTGTCATAAATCTTTATACCATTAGGACCACCAGCTTGTTATTGTAGTCATTTTAACCCATTGGGGTTCTTGACTGCATTATAATATGTTGTGTTAATTCCTGGAAGAATAAACATCTGCAGGAAAATTTCAGATTGCCAACAACCTTCACCATGGATACTAATAGGTGAAAGGGTTGTTGCTGAGACATTCTAAGATAAAACCACACATCACTACAATTTGAGGAAAGCTGGAATCATGTACAAACCTTGAAGGGAGTGTAGTTCAACAAGCCACTTATCAGTCTGGTCAAGCATTATGCAGAAAGGTTCCACAACCTGAAGCCAGTGGGTTAAAATTTCAGTCTCTGACATTTGAAAACAGTAATTGACAAGTGGACACATATGGCAAACATATTATGACAAGTTTACATTGTTAGTATGGATCATTGCCATATTTAGCCAACTGCAGTGTACAGTGGACAATTTTAGGAAGAAAAATAATCCTTTAATTTTGCCAGATAAAATTATTAGATGTGATTATGTGGCAGAGACACAAATTCTTCCCCAATTTCCTTCGTAATGGCCAATTCTAGATCCACTGAATGCTTTCTGGGTAACACATTTAAGAATTCTTCTATTCCCTGGTGTTGCTGCATGATGGCCCCAGAAGTAATCTGTTTGTGAATGGCATGTGCTTATTAGTTTGACATACCTTACAACCAGTACCACTGAAATGAAATTGGCATCATATCGGTTCTTTTAAGTACATGTATGGTGTATCCAGTGTACACATTTTTTGGCCGATTCTCCCTGATTATGCACCAGTACATTACTCTTCTCTCATAACACAGTATTTTTAATCATCTCTCCAATCACTGTGATTGTTCCTGACTTAAATATTTATGACAAACTAAGGTAGTATATACTTTATTATCAATCAGGAAGCACACAGTAACTTAAAACTGATGAAAAACAGTTTCAGCAATTGTGCTTTTAAACCATTGTTCGTACATTTATCAAGAATGGAGGAATATAGATGCTTTGTTCATCCTTGCTTCCATGTCGTGTATTGATGTTTTGTCCTGCAGGTACAATTAACATGAATGCTTATAAGAAAAGAACTCAATATGGATAATACAGTTTTATATAAATTTCAGTACCATGTACCATACCTCTGAGTTAGTCCTAAACCTCGACCACAAAGTCTGCTACACAGCCACAGGCCATGGCACACCTTAAACTGTGCATTGAGTATGAGTGTGAGAGTATTTCCACTTTCAGTGATAGTTTCTTACAGTGAGTGGTGACAGTGATTTTGGATATAAGTTTTAGGCCAAGTGGATGGTGGATTGTTATGTGATGTACCTCAAAGAGAGCCATGGTGCATGGAATTATACCTGGATGCATTGTGTGTATGATGGCAGCAGCAGTTCGGAAAATCTGATTGCTGCTGATCTTAAAATATTTTTAAACTGATAAAATACATTTTCAAGATGGAAAATAATCGTCAAATTTTTTTTTCTCAGAATTCACTGAATCACGTTTCTTTTTATACAAATTTTTCTTCATTTGGAAATATCAAGGGGCCCTTCTTAGTGTAAATAAAAGAATAAACAAGTTGTATAAATGTGGTACTGTGTTGAGTCCTTAAGTTTTATGAGTCTCCATGATGTTGGGGTACATATCATTCATTTGTTATATTCCCAGATTTGTTACTAGTGTTGTATCTCTTCACTGTCAGTACTGTAATTACCTTATAGTTCAATCCCACCCTAGCATAAAGGAGTTTGCTGTACCAGGCTCAGTAAATTTATGTAACCAGCTGACAGCACACAATAATAGTATCTGTGATTTGTTACATCCTGCAGAAACATTGAATTGGATTTGAGTGGGTTTTTTTTCTCTCAAATTATAATTTTGCTGTATTACTAAGGTGATGACAGGGGTAGGCAAACTGCCACCTGTATACAAGATGCACTTAGATCGAATACCCCATTGAAGAAAGTTGAGGCTCACAATTCAGTGTGATGACCTGCCCGAGGGTTTGCCTCCCCCCACCCTTGTTGTATAACATGTCAGCGTGCTGTACCTGAAGCAGTTTGCATTCAGAACAAGATCTGACCCACACCTGGGAGTAGAGATGAATTCTAAATAAATACAAATAAGTAACTAGATTTATTGTGTACAATGAGGATGCAACATTTGTATGCCGTACTAAAAGTACGATTGTGTGGGTGATGGATAACCCAAGTGCAATTGTGTTTGTATTATGATGTGAGTGCCTGTGTTGCTACTGTCACCAGGTTGATGATGGGAAAACTAATGTTCATGTGTTACGGACATGTAGCGTTGTGGCATCATATCATCATGGAGACTGGTGACAGGCGAACAGGAAGTGCTGAGTTGGTTTTGTTACTGCGTAAATACTGAAATCAAATAAGATATCTGTAACTGTCTTAAGAGTTATATTATCTTAGCACATTGACCTGTAGTGCATTTCTTAGTGGAATTGTATGCAGTTCCATTTGAAAATTATTTCTATGACAGATTTTACACTCTGACTTTAATAATTAAAATATTGTATAAAGTGGTTGCTTGTGTATATAGAAGTGTGTAAATAATTACCATGTATCCAGTAGTTGATTAATGCTAGATAAATTGTTATTTTGTATATTTCATTGGGGGCCATGTTTTATTAATAGTGATAATAGCTCTTGTATATTTGGCTTCTTTATAACAACTTCATATGAGTTGTATAATACTGCAACCAGTACAACTTTGTCACATATTTGCACTGCTGCTTCAGGCAACATAATTATATTTTTATTCAAGATTATGCTGTTGTTTATTGCCATTCAACATTTATGTCACATGTTGAATGTAGACATTTCCTTTGTAGAAAGTTACCGCTAGGATAATGTTTATGTTGTTTTGATACATTGTAACTTATTTTCATTTCTTGAGTTGATTTGTGTTGTTGTTATGTTATGTAAATGAAAAAATAAGAAAAAAAAGTGCAAAGTATGTATAAAGATAGATGACTTGACAGTTGTTCAGCTTGTGAGCAGCCAAGATCTCAGCAGGTGATACTCCACCCTTTGTGGAGGGAACAGTACTGGTTTACCTAAAACATGAATGTGTGTGAATGAGTGGATGAGTGAGCTAAGCTCCATATGGCTCTTGAAATTTGTTTTATAATTACAGTGGACTTATTTCAAGATATTAAAATTGCAAACTATTTCACTTTTCCCATTTCTTTTTCTTTGTTTACATTACTCATCTTCTTTTGTTGCAGCATTTCTTTCAGTGATCCGTTAAGTTTTGACTCTGTATCGTTTCTTAAGTGATAAAATATGTGCTATGGCCAGTTTATTAATGTTTTTGATGACTGTTTCATGTGGGTTTGTCCGAGTGATAATGGGACCACCGTGCATGATGGGTGTGAAATTTCATGCCATGTAGTTGTCATGGAACAGGGGTCCATAATACGTCAGTTGTTTGTTGTGGAAGGAGTGTTTCAGAAGTAAATTATTTAGCTGTAAATTTCTGGAATAATGGCTTTTGTTCTGTTTGATAACATTAGTTTCAGTTTCACACAGAAATTTTGAGAAACTGGTTCTGTTACGAGCACTAAATATGTTGGTAAACAATGAAGATTTTGTGTCCCCAAAGACACACACTATGCGAGAAATGCAGTTGTGGGTGTTGTACTTGTCATTCAGTAGTATACAACGGGTCTGGCAGAACAGTTCACCAAGATCTGAACCTGCATTCTTCTAATAATACAGCTCTTCAGTTGTTACAGACCTAAGACACCGTGATTTTGCCAACAGTTTTCGGGCATTCTGCAGCATTGTTGCATGGCAACCAGCAGAACGCCATGTTTTTGGAATATAAACTTACTAACCACCAACTTTGTTGTTCGCATGAATGATTTCTTAAAATTGCTGTACTAACTGAAATTAATGCAGTGACATGGTATTATGCCCATTCATCTGGAAATGCTGTCAGAATAATTTATTTCTGGAAAGCATTTTCACAGCCATTTTATGTGTTACAGATCATTGCTTTGTTGTGACTAAACACCATAGGATGCCATTCAGCTCACATGGTGATGGTCTTACCACTCAGACCAGTACAGAGAAAACACCAATATAAACCCTCAGCAAGGGTAGTCACACTCTGCATTATACGAAACCATAACTTGGTTCAGTTTTGCATGAGTGTCACTGTTTCATGAAAAGACTCAATCGTTGTGTTGTTCATCATGTGCTGATTTTATATCATGTACCTACAGGTGCTCAGAACATTTTTAATTATTGCAAGTCTTGAAAATTGTGACTGGACCTCTCGTGTAATAGGTAAACTAATCTTCACTTTGTTAAATGACTTTATTGTGGCAAAATAATATAACCTATAATTAATGCATAGTGGAGCATGACAGTTGCCCATATACGATTACAGTCAGAGGAAGGGACCCTTATCCTTTTCACAGTTATAACACACAGATTTGCATGCCTCTCCTGTGTCATATGCTGGAGAGAGAATTACAGCAAGAGACTTCAACATTTTCCAGAATAATGAACATACTGTACATGTGACAGTACCATGACTATGTTGACATCTGTGGGTATGCCTGTGTGCATTTATTTTGCAACCCATTACTTTCCTAAGTCACCTTGATGGAAACATATGTTTCACACAAATAGCATGCTTACTTTGAATTATATGTGAGGTTCTGTGTTTGAATTTAGAACCAAGGACCACAGATAACCTACCAAACTGGAATTTATGTAGCAGTTTTTTGATTCTCTGGGACAGCTTGTAAGACTTTGCCTAGAGTATGAGACTGGATTCTGTCATATCTTTCCCCAGTCCATTATGAATGGACATAATTTCATTTGATGGTGTTTGTCCTCTACAACTGATGCAGAATGCTGTAGTTACAGCTCATTTACATTAATGAGGGTCTCCTCTGTGCCCCACTATTATTTACAGGCATTTAAATTATTTTATTTTTATTCATTGACTACTGTTGAGCACATGTGCTAAATGTTTATCATGCAGGTGAACAAGGCTTCCACACTGTAGAGATTCAGAGACCAATAACAGTATACTGATGTCAATCTATGGTGTATTGTATATAATTCATGCTCAGCCTTTTTTGTTTGACTGAGAATACAACATGGCAAGGTAACATGACAGATTTCATGTGCATTGTAGTACTCTACAGTGTTTGCAGAATTTGATGTGAACAATATTTATTTATATTTTAAGGGTGTTAAATGAAATCATAAATGCAGACTCTGTGATAGGTCCTTTGCTTGTTAGGATAGGCACAGTTTTTATATGCACATGCACAATTGAACAAGTTTAAAGATGTGATGTAAATGGAAACATGTTCTCTTGGAAAGAAGGATGTCACACATTATTGTGGACATTGACACGTAAGCATGAGAAATAAGTGAATATTTCTGCTCTATTCAGATACATCTGGAACAAGTTTTCAAACAGTCATATTTTTCTCTCAAAATATTTTATAAATTTGACGTCCATGTTATACAGCCTGAATTTATCACCTAAAACATTGTTATAGTAGTTTTATTGTAGCATATGCTGGTCTTTTTAAATTCTGCACTGTCTTCATTCATGTAACCAGTACTAGTACTGCTATGTAACCTATGCTTCAGAAAATTGGCATGGGATTTGGGATTTGGAATGCCAGGTTCACTGGAAAAACCTGCAAGAGAATTAGCAGAGTACACGTTGGTTTCGGTGGGAGAACAGGTCATAGTAGATGAGGTGGGCACTGAACAAGCAGCATTTTTGTGTGGCAAGGAGAGTGAGAATCAATTTAGTACTGCATGACTTCATGCTTATGCCATTGTGTAAATGAGGTCTTCGTGCTTTGGAATGTTACAAATTGTAATTGATATTTAGTTACCAATAGGCTGCCTTTAACTTAGGTAACTAACTACCAATTAGCACTGCATAACATCCCAGAAGAGCAGTGATTTGAACTAAGGACATGACTTTTAATACATAATGGGATCATCAGCAGTTAAGAAAATAGTTTTTAGTGATGTGATGTCATATGTAATAGGACGGTGTGGTTATATGAAGAAATAGGGCAGGTATTTGATCAGTTCCCAAAGTATCATGTGAACATTTTGTTAGGATATTTCATTGCAAAATCAGGGAGAAAATATACATGTTGAAACTGGCATTTGGGAATAAGAGCTGACATGAAAATAGTAATAATAATAGTGTAAGTGTAGTAAAATATGCAATAAGAAAAAATCAACAAGGGTCATTCAAACACTGGTGCTGGGCAGCACACCCAACAGTCTTGTGAATGTGTGCATACTGTGTGAAAGGAGTGCTTTTGTTGCATGTGTCAGGCCGTTAGTGTGAATCTACGGTCTATTTTAAAGTGTCCCATAGTGGTGTCAGTCGTCTTGTCTCTGTGGAGGTGCTGTATGACATGTTAGGAAGTATGAACAGTGCTGCTTCAAGTTGCATGTGGATGAAATGCACAACCTTGTCACAGTGGATTACAGGAAGTTTGTGCGGAACAGGCTGAGCCAGATCACATTGTCGAGAGATGGTTACGTGCCTTTAGAGGTGGTAGGGAATGCAACAAACATAAACTGGTAACTGTCTGGCTGCTCACAGCCGTTTCTGAGGTCTACATCGCATGTGTGGGAACACTACTAGATACAAACCAGCAGTGGACGTGTGCTTGACTGTCAAGTTCAGTGTTCTCACCATCCACAGATTCTTCATACAGAATTTGGGAAATACTTGCACAGTGGGTACCATGCAATCTGACAGGTAAGCATGTGGCAACGTATGAAAACTGCCAGACTGCATGTGAGTCATTGTGAGCATGAAGATTAAGCTTTTCTTCACTGCATCCTTAAAATGGATGAGGCATGGGCCCATTTCTCTACACCTGAACTGCAGACAGTTAAGTGGAATCACTAAGGATCACCATGCCCATGAAAATGTTGACAGGAAAAGGGTCAGCTGAAATGTTAATTGTGGCTTGGGACTAGGAGGGTGTTCTTTTCACACATTGTCACTCCTTGCACTACAGTCAGTGCTCTTTACTACAGAAATATTTTTGAACATAATTTGCATCCTGCACTGCATCATAAGGACTGCAGCTGTGACATGGCAGTGCTGAATATTGTATAGCCAATACAATGACTGATTTGTTCAGATATGGGAGTGGGAAATTCTGGAACATATGCCATACTCACCGGATATGAGCCTCTTTCAGGAAATTGCTTCAGGATGAGAGCACAGAGTGCATAGTAACTGCTGCACATATCAAAAACAGATGTTGCAGGTGGTGTGATATGTCTTCCACAGGTGTGGCAATATGTCTGTAGGGTGGCAGGAGACTATATTGATGATCTGTAATGAAACTGCTCGAAAAGTAAACTCTGTTGATCAGAACATTGTCATTAATTTTGAAGTGACCTTTATAAACTGTCAGGACCGCAATATACTTTGATCTGTCCCAGGGGGGAAGAAAGACAGGCTGGTCACATCTTGACAGGATATGGCATTCAGTTAAGTATACTTGGGGGTGCTATCTTTCATAGGAGCTGACTGTGATAATGATCACTATCTTGGTGGTTGCAGAAGTTAGGGAGAGACTTTGGGTAAGTAATTGAACAGCATGGTAATTTGATATGGCGATATTTAATCTTGAGAAGCTAAGCAAGGTATTGTTAGGGGAACAGTAGCAGCTTCAAATCTCACACAGGTGTGCAACTTTGTAAAACTTTTATATTAGCAGGAACATAAGTAGAGCTTTGGAAAATATTGGAGAGAATATCATATTCTTAAATAAAGAGTGTCTAATATGGACATGTTAAGGGAAGTCAGATGTGGAGAGGGAGTGTAGGGAGGAAATTTATGATATGCTGTGTCCAGAAATTATCAGTTCTCTTGCCTTCAGTAGGTTCACTGGATTGGCATGATTAAAACAATGCCTGCGATGTAGGTGTATTCAGTAACAGAAGAGATCACTTGCACATAGTATATCTTTTGTTCTGCCTCCATGCACTGCAAGCTTCCTCATCGTCGGCACATGGTACAGGTACATCATTGTAAACAGATGCAGCCCAGACCATAGTTTGATGATAAATGTTCAGGATGCAGGCTAAATTGCAATGGTTACATTCAAGTCAAATCAATTCATATAATCATAAGGTTTGTAATCCCTGTTGTGTTTGTAAATAAACTAGATTGGAGTGTGTGTACTTGTCTAACACAACTATATGATAGTAGATATATGTATAGAATTTATTACATAAAGAACAACTACATGTTTTGGCACTTGACATTGGCCATCTTCAGGTTGAGAAATGAAAAAAACTTAGCAAGCAGCTATTCTCGACTTATGTGGGTTGTATACAGAGGGGAGATGAGAGGTGAGGTGACCACGAGATCTCGCATGTGTTATGTAGGATGGGTGGTGTGGGTACATGGGTTCTGCTGTTATATGCTATGTCTAGGTTAATATAGTTAG
>Ga0136643_10002212_pt1 | contig 24992 bp, 21 predicted proteins | sample TergutLab28metaG_FD_96883 | JGI IMG/M metagenome (GOLD analysis project Ga0136643, IMG submission 96883) | Labiotermes labralis P1 segment gut microbial communities from Petit-Saut dam, French Guiana - Lab288 P1 (version 3) (version 3) | ecosystem: Host-associated > Arthropoda: Insects >... | reverse complement strand
GGTCGTTATTTCTGATGTAGCGTATGTGTTCGCGGTACCTCTGTGTCAGGTCTCTACTAGTCTGCCCTATATATGACATGTTGCATGTCTTGCAGGTACGTTTATATACCCCACTTCTATTGTAGTCCGATATGTTTCTGGGTTCTTGGGTTTGATGCTTTGCTGTATTGTGTTTGTGCTTTTGAAAGCGATGTTTATGTTTGTATGTTTAAAGAGAATGGTAAGCTTTCTGACTTTTGGGCTGTGACATGTAAATATTGCCCATTTTTTGTTTTCATCTTTTGTTGTTCTTATGTGAGCTTTGTTCTGTATTTTTGTTCTTAGTCTTGATATGTGTGTATTCGGGAAGTTATTGTTCTGCGCTATGGTTTGTACTGTTTCCCATTATGTCTGTCGTCTTTATTCTGTTAGTGGGAGTGACAGCATTCTGTTGATTTGATAGCGGTAGGATGCAGTTTTGTGTTCGGTCGGGTAGTTGGATAAGAAGTTGATGGTGGTGTCTGTCGTTGAAGGTTTTCGATATGTCTATTGCCAGGTAGAATTGGTTTCGGATTATTAAGAGGCCCAGGAAGTTTACACTGTTATTGTTTTCGTATGTAGGATTGAAATGGAGGTTTGGGTGGATTCGATTTATATAGTTGTGTATTGTCTCAGGAGTTATGTGTTGTGAGCTGTATGTCATCCATGTATCTGGTGTAGAATGCTATATTCTTCGTATCAAACAACTGTTTCATAAGTGTGCTTTCCATATGTTATATGAATATCTCTGCAATATTGCTAGAGATTGGGGAACCCATTGAGATTCCTGTTTTTGGTCGGGGTATATGATTCTTGAAGGAGAAGTAATTTTGTTGTAGAATGACATCCAAAAGTGTTATCTGCTTAGTGGTTCGTGCGTCATTATGTTTTAGGAGTAACGATTTGGTAAGCCTGAGTATTTCTTTTGTCGGAATATTAACGTATAAATCCTTGATGTCATATGTTAACATTCTATAATTGCCATTTACTTTAAATTTTGTTAAGTCTTCTGCCAGGTTTATGGGTTTTTTTGTTTGTTTGTTTGTTTGTTTGTTTGTTGAGAAATGAACCTGAACAGTAAAACAGTAACCGTGTATACTAAACGTTTCAGAATGGCTATTGCTCGGTCGTTCGTGACACAGCCCACAGCTGAATCATCTCTTCGTTCGCCAGTGTTCAGAGTTGACATTATGTAAGGCATGGGCAAAGCATTTCGCAGTCCTAAGCACAGGGCATCACATTATCCAAAATAAAACACCATTCAACGATGCAAACTACACCCACACACTTCGACGTCAACTCTCAAACGTCTATTGTAAAATGACTTCTGCCGGCCGCAACCTTGTCACAGAGTAAATGTTTAACCCTTTACAGCCCAGTGGCTACTTCATGTACTGTACCATCAGGTTTAACATTGAACACGACAGGCAATATATTTATGACGTTACAATGAGGCGCGATTGCCTAACCATTATTAACGTGGACAAGCAATAAGTATTACATATTCTGAGTGTGTGTTTGTAGCCTTATTTACGCAGCAATCAAAGCGCATACGTCGTATTATACAGTCGTCTGTTGCCTGTCCGGCTGCACCATATTTTTCCACTTTAGCTCGTAAATTGCACGATTTTCGGGAAAAAAAAATTTATTGAACATAAAACGTGTATTTTGATTTTCTCTACAACTTTGTCTAAATCATTTCTCATTCTAAGAAGAATTGAGTCAGATATTATCATAAATGTACGCAGGTCTTCAGGTAAAGTACACGTTATTCTTGTCAGATTAAAATGGAACTTGAATTTTCTCGAAACATTTTCGAAAAGCATCAAATTTCACGAAAATCCATCCAGTGGGAGTCCAGTTCTTCCATGCGGGCGGACGGATGGACAGACAGACATGACGAAGCTGATGGTAGCTTTCCGCAATTTCGCGAATGCGCCTACAAATTCTACATTCTTCCCACGCAGTACATTTCTGTCTTCTTCTATTGAGCTGCAATTATTTCCCTACACAATACTAACTGATTGGTTTTTAGTCGCGTTCGCAAAATTCCGAGACGTGTCTGTTAGCTTCGACATGTCTGTTTGTCCGTCTGTCCGTTCATCCGTATGGAACAATTCGGCTCACACTGGACGGATTTTCAAAAAGTTTGATATTTCAGAATTTTTCGAACATTCGTCGAGAAAATTCAAGTTTCATTAAAATCTGACAAGAATAACGGGTACGTTACATGAAAACCAATAATCACTTTTGATCACATCTCGCTCAGTTCTCCTCTGAATGACAACTGTTTCAGACAAATTTGCATAGAAAATCAAAACACACATTTTATGTTTACTATTTTTTTAATCGTGCCGTTTATTAGATAACGTGGAAAAATACTGCACAGCTGACAAACCACATATGACAATATAACATGGCGCATGCGCACTGCATGCCGGATACATAAGGCTACATACATTTATGTAATTCTTATTGCTTTTCCACTGCAACAATGGCTACACGAACGCGCAGCGATGTTACTTTAAACGTACAAACGTACTTTGCCTGTCTTGTTATAACTGACAAGGAGTGTAAATCTGCAAGAAGTCATTCCGTTGTTCAAAGACACTAATGTAAAAATTGCATTTACTACTGACAACACAATTGAAAAACGCCTGGCATTAAAATAAGAAGCCCCCCAAAACAAATATGACAGAAGCGATGTTTACCACTTGACATGCCCTAACTGCAAGTTGAAATATACAGGACAAACGGGCAGTCCGTTTAAAGTCAGGTTCCAAGAGCACCTACGGAACTTGGAATACAAAAACAGTAAGTCAAAATTCGCCCAAAACCTCATAGATAACAAACATTCCATTGGCCCAGTGGGGTCGTCCACGTAACTAAGACGGGTAAATTGATGGCCACGCTTGAATGCTTCCACATTTACAAAGAAACTAAGGCCGGCAACCGAATCAATGATAGACTAACGGCCAAAGAAAACGCAATATTCGAAACCATAATACAAGAAGACCCTTACAAGGGGCGCTCGGCTCCATCGCAGCCGATCAGCTAAAAGAATTCAGTGATGGGAAGCCATTCACGCCCGCAGGAAGTGAAAGTTGCACAGGGACAGAAACCCGTTCACTACTGCAACAAAAAAGCCAGCAACCACCACACAAGAGAAAGAAAAAAAAACGTAAGTAATGAAACTACTACATGCTACAGTGCTCAAAATTAGTACAACATGACATAACAAATATGATTCCGTAATTACAGAACTAGACAGGACGCAAGAAACCAAAACAGGAAAGAGTAACAGGTCGTGAAAATGGAGCAAGCGGACACACCTATCCAGCCCCCGAAGAAATCTAAATACAAAAGGGACCAGCTACTAATACAACCACAACGAAGAGAGTAACCAGGAATCTAATCAGGGAATCACAGCCTAAAGTAACACGCAAACACACATTACGTGCTGGGAACCCTAATCCTAAACACAGGTGCAATAGTTTATTAATTATTGACCAGTCTATATACATGTTGCGAATCACAACGCACATTGTAAGCCATCTGGGATCCCAAATACGCGCAGCCACATTGTAAAAAACGTCATAGTTCTTCTTGGCTTAGCTTGATGATGACTTTATAAGTCGAAACATGTCGCTGTAACATATGCTATTATTTTATATAGTTGTGTTGACTGAATTACAAAAAAAGTTGTTATTACAAGGAGTGTGTTTACTGCGCGGTACGAACTGAACATTTAAATATAATTCAGGTAAATCTTGGTATTAAACAGCTAACGACGTCTTGCTTGTTTGAAAAATTTTGCAAAAGATGTTCTGCAAACGACCAATAATGGTGGGTACAGGATAAACAAGCGCGCAGGAAAGGAATAACGGAAACATAAATGAAGGAAAAGGAAAAAATTGATAAAGGGAACTATAAATGAAAGAAAAGGAATGGAGGCGAGGAAGGCAAAATGAAAAGATGAATGAAAGAAAGAAAGAAAAAAAGAAGACATGGAATAAAGGAAGGAGAAAAATAAGAACAGAAAGAAATGAAGAAAAGATATAAGGAACAGACAAGGAGAGGAAAGGAGAATATGTGTCCTCCGTCTCCAACTCTGGAAGAGATACGCAGCGGTGCTAGGCCTATTTCTTGCACAAGGCCGAAGTACAAGCACTTAAGGTCCATTAAAATGACAGTCACACTCTGTTACCCAAAAATCCAGCTGAAATTCACAATACGCCTATCCGTCATGACAAGAGACGGAAATCGGTCAATCTGCACGACTAAAAGGTTCGTTTCGTGACAGGAGTCCAGAACAGGAATGACGTAATGGCAATTCGTCATTCGGCATGACACATAATAATAATAATGTTTTGGGTGGAAAAGAAGAATCGCCGTTGCGTAGGGCGATGGACAACATACCAAGTTACCCGCGTTTCGAGAATACGTCACGAAGGCGTTTGGAGGAATTAGAGGTATATTATAGTTGCACTTCAAAACTTGGTATTTGATGGACAATCAGTGATTATTTTCATGTCCCCTTCCTCACCCTCTTCGCGGAGAGGAAGAGAGGTTTGGATACATGTCACAGGAAGCTGGGTAGGTCCCAGAGCCGGTCTAGACGTGAAATCAAAGACAGAAATCAAACCCTGTCAAGAACAAGCAATAATGTCCACCAACCTGTCACCAGTCACCAAAGTGCGTCACTCCAACTTCCATTAAATTAGTGGCGACATACGCGGGTCTAACCGGGAGGATTGTTTTCAAATTTTGTTGTGGTGGCTACACTGATCAAAGTGAACACAGGAACTTATGGCCAGGTGGAAAAAGTGCGTAAAACTTAAGGGTGATTATGTGGGGGGAAAAAATTGTGCCACTGTACAGACGCAAATACTCAACACTATAGGGCACTGACGATAGTATATGACTCAGTGAAACTGTCTCCTTATTTGGATTTTGTCTACCGTCTAATTTTTTTAACACGACGTTTCGGAAACCGGTCCTGCTTTCGTCTACAGGTAAAGACGCATGGACAAAGACCAAAAACAAGTAGACTGTGTCAGTGTGCAATAATAAAGCAATCCCATTACAGGCCTGGACAGGCCCTGAGGGCTCCAGGAGGTTGAAGGTGGTAAAGTTGTCAGCCCTACGCACCGGCCGCCTTTAACCCCCAGGAAATATTCCTGGTACTCATTCTATTAGAGGCTGAGTCGTCCCCATGGTCATAGTGCGGCCGGAAGGATTATGTAAATGAAAAATTCCAATGACACCATCGGGAATCGAACCCGCGAACTTCCGGCTTGTAGCGTAGTGCCGCAACCAACTGCGCCGTCGCGTGCCCCCTGTGAGCAACAATACTGTACTGGTTTACAGTTTTTACCGGATACCTTCTGACACCTCAGTACTTCCATTATGGGAAATTAAGGTAATGTATTTCGAAACAAACCACACATTCTGACGAGCAGGTTAGCGCGTCTGTTTTGTATCGTAAACTTACGCAGCTTCACGCTACGTCGGTGAACTGGCCACTCAGAATAAAGATTTTTCTGGTTTTCCTCGCTCATTCCTTAGTCTTTTTACCTTCTTTATCGTTTGTTGCAGGTTTGTTCGTGGACAGAAGCATCTCTTAAATTCATCTCTATGTCAAAAAAGGGTAAATTTGTCCTGCACATGACATTAAGGAACAGAGGAAGAGTAGATGTATAGCTCTAATCAGTCTCATCCTCGGCGCTAGATGTGGGTGGGTGGTCAGCGTCACGTTCCGGCCGCTTTACCCTCTGCAGAAAGCCTCGGTACCCATTGTAGAGGAAGCTGGGTGGACCCCAGAGCCGGTCTGAACGGGCGCGAAGATGGAAAACGAATCGTTTGTCCTCCACGGCGGTTCGAACCCCGGAATGTCCAGCCCCTTAGATAGTCACTATACCGACTTCGACATCCCGGTTCCCGAGTGTTTTATTAAAAGCCATGAATAAAACGCGTACTTCAGTAGACTTTATATCAATTAATTAACTAATTAATACTCTGCAGCGTCCACAGTCTATATAATGTCACTAAAAATCAATCAAAATATCGCGCGTTGCGCGACGACGTACAATTCTCTTTTTGAGTAAACAATTTACTCTCCTGCATTCCGGGCCTGCCCGAGACATAAGAGCGCCCCTATTCTGTAACCTTGTTCGGCCCACGACAGAGCTGGCAAACATTTTTTAGGACGCGAGCCCAAAATGTGGATAATTTTCGGAAAAATTCTTTCGAGAGTGGGAACCTGAGTTTACCAGCACCATGTTACCAATTATTCCAGTGACGTCTTAGCGCCCCTTGTAGCTTGGCGCCCCGGGCAGCTGCCCAAGCCGCCCGCCCCTTAGTTTGACCCAGACTGCATTTAATACATGGAGTCACTATGGACGACACTACAAGCGTACTTGTTACAAAATAACTTCTGAGGATATATCATGACACATTTTGCATCATTCCATCGTACGGTACGTCGTTACCAACGTTTCGGAGCAACCCCTTACCCCCACCTCTATAATACGAATTTTTATGTTTTATTTGTTTTGTTTTTTACTAAGATAAGACTAAGTTTATAATACGAATCGCAATTTCGTACTGGGCACTTCATATTTAGGTATACATAGAATATGTACTTAAATAGTTCCTAGATTCTCCATAAAAATAAATTGAAATAAAATAAAAATATATTTTTTTAAATTCGTACCGTGCATCGTGATACCATCAAAGTTTCATTTATTCACCAACTGATGCACTGTTGAGTTGTCTTACAAAATATTAAAATTTACATTAAAACATTAATGTAAATTATAATATTTTTAAAACAACTCAACAATGCATCAGTTGGTGAATAAATATAACTTTGATAATAATAAATCTGTTACAGCATAAAATCCAGCAATCGGAAACTAGACTTTAAGAGATCAATATTTATTATCTGTACCAACAAATGCACATATACGGTATAAAATTATATTACAAAAGCTCCAACATTTTTCGTAATATGCTGTATTTGTAATATAATTTTATACTATAAATGTTCGTACACATAATAAACATTAATCACCAACAATGCATGGTATGAACATAAAAATACGAGTAATAGACTTTCAGAGGTTTGTCCGGAACAACTTCCCCTGGAATGCTACATCTTTGGTCTCGATTTTAAGCATCAACTTTATACGCCAATTAAAAATGCTAATAGATGGATGCGAAATATCATGTCAACAAAACTTTCTACGCCATATAAAATGAGGAGATTTCAGTCGCTATTTTTCTGCGTTGTGGGCTTTAGACTAGAAGTCCACTGCCCATTAAAATTTGTCTCTGAATTCCGTAAGATACAGGTGTTTCTCATCTAGCAATCTGCTGTACCGACTCCAGTTCACGTCTAAATCATTCATATCCACCCGAAGTAATCATTGTTAGTGGGAAGTAGCAATACACAGTTTACTACAAGGGACAGTACTAATCTGTTTTATTAGGTGCGTTCGCAAAAAGGCGAACAGCGACTGTTCACTTCGTCATGTCCGTCCGTCCGCATGGAACGACTCGGCCCCCCACTGGAAGGATGTTCGCGAAAGCCGATATTTTATTAATCGAAAATCTGTCGACAAAAATTCGAGTTTAATTGAAATCTGACAAGAATATCGGGTACTTTACTTGAAGAACAACATACATTCTTGAACATTCCGAAAACTATCCAGCCATTTTGAGTACCTCGAGAACCGGTCGTGTAGCCTTGATGCAACTTGGCAGCCAGTCAGAGGAGACCTTATTGTGCATTTGTGACCATTCACTCTCCCGCGGTGCTAGTAAGTTGGCAGTAAGACGCCGTTAACTGAGCGTGTGTCTCGACCCTCGCAATCACAATGACCGAGCGAACAGACCAGTTTCATCATGACAATGCGCCTGCCCATTCTACAGCTCTCGTGCAGGCTTTTGTGGCAAAGCATCACATCACCCAGGTCTGTCAGCCCCCCTACAGCCCAGATTTGGCTCCCTGCGACTTCTGGCTGTTCCCAAAGCTAAAATCGCAGTTGAAAGGGAGGAGATTTGTGAATGCGAATGTCACACCGTACACAAGCTCAGTCAAAGGCATCTCACTGCCGACTGACTAGCCCCACAGGAGAGTGATTGTTCATGGATGCGCAGTAAGGTCTCCTCTGAGTGCCAAGTTACATCAAGGCCACGCGACCGGTTCTCGAGATATTCAAAATGGCCGGATACATTCCGGACAGCCCTCGTATCTAGCTGAATTCTTCTTGAAAATTTGTAGAGAAATTCAAAACACACATTTTATGTTCAACGACTTTTTTTCCCGAAAATCGTGCCATTTATGAGATAGTGGAAGTATACTGTAGTGCCAGACAGGCTACAGATAAAAATATGGCGCATGCGCATTGCGTGCTGGATGACTACGGGCACAGACACGCATTCAGAATGTGTAACAATTATTGTTTTTTTCACTGCAATAATGGCTCCGCGAAAACGCCTCACTGTTACGTTTAAACGTACATTGCCTGTCTTGTATTCTTATTAGAAAGGATCACGTCACGTGACCCGGTTACCGTAATATCCATGCGCTATTCCACGGCATCTGCAGGTATTACTGGATCCCTTCACATACATTATAGCTCTAAAGACACAATACGAACTTACATTTCCACTAATATGTAAGCACGAATTCAGTATGTTCTCAAAACACAGTTTGGTAAGATTTTATGGGCGAAGTGCGACGTTGCAATACCGACTGAAGCATAGGCACTTTTCGACTACTTCACAATCAGACTTTTTTTTTCGAGAATCATCGTCATCTGGCGTAAGTACCGACTATAAGCATCACCCGAATGTGACTCATTCAATCAATGTGCACATTCCACCTAAGCAGATACACTGACGAAACCGCACTGAAGTCAACAGCACTACTGCTCATGTTCGAGAAATCCTGGGTTGAACTCTTGGACCAAAGAGGAAAATTCTGAAGTTTTCCGGGGGGTTTTCCCCCCTCTCACTTTCACCAGACAAAAACCGAGACAGTACGTAAATAGACCACGACCGCTTCCTTAAGACATCCTTTCTCATTTATCATTCACTAATCACCCCACCACAAGAACAACCCTGAATGTGAAGCGCCAACTCAGTTTCATTATCGGCGATCACTTACATTTCGAAGACCAACTACATGGATAGCAGTACTCATATTGTAACGCACATTCTGACAACAATCATACTCACCATTCACCATCATTTTCCCATCGCATCAGACTCTATAACGTAAAACTCTTGCAGATTAATCAGCGTCACGTACGTCGCGTTTGAATAATTAACGTCCCTGCTTAGTACTTCGGGAAGTCTCGAGTTTGATTCTGGACCCGGATAGCGGTTATTCCCGGTTTTCTCGTGGAATCCCTCAGTCCCTGCAGGCCACGGTAGGATTACACCTTAACCCACTCGATGCCATATAACCTAGACAGTTGAGAAATCATGATGAAAGAAACAAACGAATAAAAGCAATGACGTGTTTACAAAATACAAGAGATTAAAAAAACCGTATTCCCGCATCATAAAAAGCCTTTTTTCCCTGAAAAAGTCCCTAAAAGTCACCGCCCGTCTTAACGTCGAATGAAGAATCGTTACGTAACAGGCTATTAAAATTGCACAAATAAAAGGTAAAGTGATCCCGTTACAGGCCCCGTGTGGCCCAGAGGGTGGGTAGAGGTATAGCTCTACTCTTCCATGACCGCGGCACTAGAAGGGGGTGAGTGGTCAGCAGCAGGCCCCGGCCGCACTTAACCTCCGGGAAATACCCGGTACCCATTGTACAGGAGGCTTGGTGGGCCCCAGGGCCGGTCTGGACGGGCGGAAAATCTCGTCCCCACCGGGATTCGATCCCGGACCGTCCAGCCCCTAGCTCAGTCGCTATACCGACCGAGCTAGCCGGCCCACAAATTTCCACAAATACCTTGGTAATTACAGCGTGCGTCGTATCACTTACAGCATCTAGAGGCGGGAAATACAGTAATAAAAATTTCTAGAAGGAAAAACGTGTTTTATCTTTCAGTGGGAAAAAACGCTACGGAGATTTTACGTCCACTATTTTTTTTCTTGCTGTATATAAATCGTAAGATCCCCAAGTACGAATGCTATCAATTACCAGGGAGCTCTCTCACCTAGCACCCCGCTTTTGGCCCGTCAGTCACCTTCCGTACTGTAATTTCTGCATGCTCAATGAACCGGCATGTTTATCTAACGATCCTTCAAAATGTCCGTAACCATTTTACCAGTCGGACAACACAACCTCAAATCTCACCGATAATTACTTCGTTGCATTACTATACGTATACCTACGACAGTACTAAATTCTGTCCGTATTAACCCTTCATTTGACACTGGGTTAACATTCCAAGCACTGGTCCAGACAGGAGTTTCTAATTTATGCTACCCCTAAAAGCCTTCCTACCCGTACGGTAGCAGAAAGCACTGCAGGAACACGTTCCGGTATCTGGCTACGCTATTCGATCGGAAGACAACCTAAAAGCGTACTATTCACATTACACACAGAACCTACTGCGTTGAGCCTTCCACACATAGACTCACCATGATCACACTACCAACATGTCTCATTAAACGACGCGAAACGCCATGCAACAGCTCCGGCCGCTGTCGGCGTCTCATCGCAGAGGCCCGAGGTTCGTAACCAGTGTAGTCCATACAGGATATGTAGTGGATAAAAATGCAATGGGGTAGCTTTGTCTTCTCATCTTCTCTGACAACTATTATTCCACAAATGCTGCATACCGATTTCTCATCAGGAACTGACACAGGAGAACCTTTGAAAGGCGCAGTATCAAGGGACTCTCTGCTCACGTTCACAACTGAACAAGATGTAAACGTATGAATGGCTTCAATTTCTTCTGTTTGTCACGAAAGGGATAAAGTTTGAAGGAACAGCTGCAGAAGCACGTTCAATTACATTTTAACGACACACAGCCGTTAAATAAGACTGGAAGAAGCTTGGTTTAGTTGATATCAACAATACGACAGTACTCTCATTTCAACAGCCTAATCTATGTCGAGTTTCTTTTGTTTTAATGTGAACGGATGGATGATTTGTTAACCATTGTTGACTGCAGAATACAGAAAGTAAACGCGCAGTGTACCTGCTTCTTTATTACTTCCAAAACTTTAAGGCTTGTGGAAAAACGTGCTTTGGACGTCAAAACATGTTTCACTTACAACTTCCGCTTCAAATACTTTTCACGCTGATTAATGCTACAGGTTACATTCGGCAAAGAAGGGGGGGGGGGGCCGGTAGGTTTTCCTTTAAAGTGTTCCTTAAAACGGTACGAGTAAATGAAAACTGAATTGGCTCGAAAGCGTACGCAGTGTCAGGCCGGGATGGAGAAGTCGGAATAGCGACTAGGCTATAAGCTGGACGATTTGGGGTTCGAATCCCGGTAGAAGCTAAATTTTCCGCACCCCTCCAGACCAGGCCTCGGGCCCACCTAGCCTCCTGCACAACGGGTAACGAGGTCCTTTTCCGGGGGTACAGCGACCGGGGTGTTGTGTTGACCACTCACCATCCAGTACCGAGACTAAGAATGGGTGGAATGATATATCTATTTCACATCCGCCGAGCCTTCATGGACTGTTATAAGGAGAACTTTATATATGTGTGGGGGGGGGGGGGGGGGGGGGGCACACACGCATAGACCTGCAAACTTCCCAACGGATCTTAAGATCCAAACTCACTAAGAACGCTGACAACCATAATTTTCCACTGACACTTCCCAACAGTTTTTATGTTGGTGTCTGACATACTTCAAAAACTGTGATTTCATGTCCACTGATATTAATAGATTTAAAAAAGAAAACTGCACCTTCGAGGAAGAAGGGTACGAAGTAATATATTAAACAATTAATTACACATGAGCAATTCATATTTGTGACAAATAAACAATGACATTTCTCCAAGCACAATTTTAGTAACTGGACCTGAATGCGTACAGGTGTCCCATTCCAGAAATAAGGTCAGAATATACAAGCATTTAAGCACACACTGTATAGCAATGAGATTCACAAACAAATCAGGTCATGAAATTAAAAAATACAAGTAACAGTGCTATATACATATACACAGTCTATTCATGTTCCACACTCACACACACACAAACCAAATTTGATCAAATTCCTGGAGATCCCATAAACAAAATTCAAGTGGCATGAAACACAGTCTTCCAAACACCGATAATTTTTGTCTAATTCATTTACTAATTCTGTGCACAACCACAGTTTAACCCTTCCAATGTTGCAATGATTTACATAAATTCACTTTCCAGCAACAATTCAAAATTCTGTCACATTTCTTCACGTACTATAATTAATACAGTAAAAAAGTCACCTCCTGCCATCTGAGATCACTCACAGGAACTAAATAACAGCAATGTGACTGACAGACTGAAGGATGTATCGTATAACACAACATGGGAAGAGTTAATATGGGTATGAAACCTGGTCTCTCACTCTGAAGAAAGAAAATACACTGAAGATATCTGACAACACGTGCTGAAGGAATATGTACCAAAAAAAAACAGGACAACAAAAATTACATACACTTCTGACTGCTGGTAGGGAGATTAGACTGAGGAGAATTAGATGGATATAAAATGTAGTATGCAAGGGGTAAGGAATTCATACAACTGCAAGATGAGAAAATCTCAAAGGGAAGAAACAACTTGGAAGAACTAAACACAGATGGAAGACGAAAGATAACTCTGAGCATGAACAAGTAGACTGCTGAGGTTCAGGGATGGCTTTCTATGAAACTCTGGATTCCACAGAGATACAGAATGAATTTCTTGATCACACAACAAACAGGAAACTCACGAAAAAAGACACTGCACTGTGGAATGTAGTACAAACCAAGAGGTAGTTACACAGTCATATTTAACTGTTACAAAACACATGTACATAAATCTTAAGGTCCTCTATGGGAAACAGTAATAGCATTAAATGAAAGGGACAGGAACATGAGCCATCCCTTGCACATTTCCAGCTGGATGAATTGTTCTGCCGTTGTCCATCTCCGGCAGGTGAAAATAAATAGGGCATACAATATGTGCTCCAAATGATGCCATCTCGGCTGCTCAACCAAATGGATGGGACAGAGGAAAAAAGTTCCTGAATTGGCAATAACATTTTGTGAAACACGCTCATCCAACATCTAAGATTCCATTCTCCTGCTTTCATATAAACAAACCAGTGAACATGATTATGACTATCAAAGATAATGCAGACAAAATGTCTCATGCCACTAGCACAACAATGTAAATACGCTTAAACAACAATTTCAACTCATTTCAATAAACAAACATAATCATGCCCTATCAAATACTCTAACTGAACTCTTAATTTACAAACACTGGCTTAACTGCCAAAATCCTGTTTATGATCCCATGTTCAAAGCCCTGTCCAAGGACTTAACTGCAGACCATGGCTTGCTACACCAATGAAGTGTATATTCTCAAAGATGCCACCTACCAATGAGACACAATCCCAGCCTTCAAGTTAAAGAACATAACCTTGACACCTTGGTGACCACAGCATGCACAGAAAGCATGCTGCTGAGATGTTGCGCAGAATGGGTACAGACAATTTCCAACTTATATAAAGGTTACGTTCCTGAAACTGTACGTAACCCGCAATACATTTAAGTCAGAATTGACCTCACCCCTACTCATTTATCACACCTCATCTGTTTTGTATACATTTTTATAGTGTCGGTGTGCACATTTATTATGTTATTTCTATCAGATTTTTATGTGAAACACACAAAGTACAATACATTTTCCAATTATAACTCCGTGGCCTTAGTCCGCATGCGAACTATACCGACAGAGCGGCCGCCGCTGGTCAGCGAAGTTAGTGCCAACTACTAAAAATTAATAATACATTATATTATATATATTAATTAACAATTGTAATATTTTATAAACAATGTCTCCTTAAGTCCAAGTTTATCTAGGTCACTTACTACATGACCCAGAAATTGCCTGTCTAGTATAACTCCACTTACCCGAATTGGGACAGCAAGCCATCCGGACATGCAGAGTATCCGGATAATTGGATTTTTCTTTGAAAATATGCTACATTATCACTCTGAAGTTCAGCTGTTACTATTTACAGTATGTACCTGATTCTAAATCTTTTGACCACGCCTGATTTGAAGTTCTAGAATCCTTAACACTTGTGGGTACACCCACATGGCAGCAACTGCATTACCACACAGAACATATCCCTCCTCTCTCCACTCAATGTACTGCTCCCTTCACTAAGCCAGGCAACGGCTTGCATCAGAGCAAGCGACAAGAGTCTGTAACCTGCTCCGGAGTCAAAATTATGAGAGGCTGTAATCTGCTTTAGCAAAACAGCCCTTCTGAAGTCCTCTCTGCAACTGATGCCCATTCATTGGAACACGCCCAAAACTCTGCCAGCTAACCAATGACACAGGAGGAAAAGCAGGAGCACTGTATAAAAGGAGACTCTCAAACCTACAACCAGCATTCACGGCTCACTACAAGGAGTAGCGTCATCTGACTACACATCAGAAAGGAGTAATCAGTGTGCAGCACGTGAGAAGGGAGTAACGTTTGACTGCACGGCCCCCTGCCCAGCATGGCCAAGCCACTCCGCAGCCCAGCCGAGCCATGCCGCTAGCAGCATCTGGCCTGCCCGGGACTCAGTGACTCCCTCGGCCAGCTCCATGCTGCGCTGTCTGCCAACGATATCCAGCACGGTCACGGGACCTGCCGCTAAACAGTTCAGCCAGCAACCGGACCAGCACCAAGCCAACTTCACCTCACAGCGGCCCTCTAACAAATACTCCGACGCAACAGACACACCTGTAATCATGGCATTTCTGCCGCAACCAATATCACTACTGTACGACTACCAAGACTTCAATAAATATCTGTATATATGTTGGTACTGTAGTTGTTATTCTATGACAACCCTACAGTACCCCACACACTGTACTGTACTTGATCCATTAACCGGTAATTTCAGGGCATGTTACTTTTAAATAGAATTCTCGACAAATTCACCTCAAGGGCCAAGCTAATCCAGATAACCAGAGTTTGGGTAAGTGGAGTTCACTGTACTTACAATGGTGTAAGCCCTTCAAACTCAAGCATTTTCAGTGATCTGTACTTCCTCCCATCAGTTTTGAGAGATGTACCAAAGACTTCAGACAACCCCAACAGTAGGCACAATTCATCTGCCTTAAGTCCTATGAAAACATATAAACTACATGGCCTACATGGACAGCCAAAAATATACTGACACAAGAAGCCCATAAACACCATCAACATACTATCACCAACTGTTCCCACTACTCTCAGATGCAGCCACAACCATCAGATCCTATTCTTGGCCAACTTTCAAACTCTGTTTCCACTTTACCCAATTTCTGAGCTACCAAATGCCTCTTTATCTTCCTGTATTTATGCTCAAAAATTCCAATCCAGTGCCTCCCTTCCTACTGATCTTTTGTGTTTCTTATCATCACTGATTTCCATTTCCTTCTTTTAATTCACAACAGAATTTCTACCCACACTCTTCTGCTCCAAAGATCATGAGTTCAATTCTACCATCTCACATTTATAATGCTTCAGTACCAGCAGTTTACAGATGTATGTCATTTGAAATTGTCCAGTTGACTTTTCTCCCATATTTCACAGTCATACACAGGGACTGTTTAAAAATTTCCTCGCAGTGTTCACATGTTGATTCTAATTTTTTAATAAATAAAGGTACAATGTAACTGTAATTCCCATGACTGATTCCAATATTAATGAAATAAAAAATATCGCTATATGACAACATGAACACAGGCAGAACATCTTCACCTCCTCATTCAAAAAATCTTTCACTCTACTAATGTTCGTATAATTGCAAGAAACAACAGGCTTTTGTGAACCCAGTAACAAAACTTCAGGTTCCAAATAAGGAAAGGAATTTCTTTAGCAGCACAGTGACTTTGCTTCTAAAGTACATCTTACCATTGTGGATACAGTTACTATATTTCCCGGTGCATAAGACAAAGTCTTATTCTTCACCAGCAAACCTTGTACACCATGAAATACAGTAGTTAACCACAAATAAAAAGATATGTCAAACTGTTAGGGATTGGAATCTTCAGAGTAAGAGATTTTATTAGGATAAAACACATGTGTCACTTCCAAGAAATTTCAGTCCAGAAAACTGTGGCTCAAGAAAAAGCAATTTGTAATTCTGACTTCACATTTAAAAACAAAATGGTTGAACTATTAATGAACAATTTGGCACACTTTCATTTTACATGAAATGAGATGACATGTAATCCTCCAAATGCACATCCATTCCTACATTAACTCCATGAAGTCTTACTGCAAAACATATAAAAATAATATTATCCATCTGGAAAAGTTCGGCATGAAAACATAATTTTATAAACCTGACTGTGAAGGACTTTATGCTCACCCACTTCCAACCGGCTTGAACATTTTCCATTGCAATGGCAACATGCATTATGCCTTACCTGATGTTCTTGTAACAAACCAACAATAGTAAGAGAACACACTGCATCCTACAAGACATAGAGTTGCATGTGGCATCTTCCACATGCATGCTAAGAAACCTTGTTACAGTGGGTCCCAAGCTACTTTCACCCTCCCCTAATGTAAAGAAGATCTGAACTACCATGAGACAACAAAACCAGACATTTCAATACAACATGCAGCCATTACAAACTATTTTCCAAAATAAAGAATCAGCCACACCAAACAAATGTATTTTCGATTACCATCGTTTCTGATTATTCACATAGCTTCTCCCTCTCATTAGCCCAGATAAATAAGATTCTACTCTAAATGAATATGACACTCCTCATTCCTTAGGGACACACATATGCCTGCATCATACCATAACATAAGTACCAGTTACACATTTGTATATGATCCTGTTCACTGTAAGTATATGAAATGGTTTGCTCACCTTACCTCATATCTGTCATTACACATATCACAGAAATAATGTACCAGTACTTCATTCTAAAATTAAAATATCATAGCTCTATACCTGAGACCTTCATTAAGCTGCTAACATTCTGAACTTCTTGCAAAAACTGTAAAAAGTCCATGTTACTCATTGATGAATGATCAGCCATTCACCAAGTGAGCCTGTAACTATACTGCTCATCTTCAGTAAGTGACAAGTGAGATGCAATCTTCATTCAGCATTGGGATCAAAAAACAATGCTGTGATTGCAAATAACAGGAATACTCCTCCACCAATCAAGGTCACTGAAAAAGAAAGAAAATGCATATTTAATGTTAAACTCACACCCACAGCTCACAACAGATTATGTGAAAACAGAGTAGTCAAAAGGATATACGATGGCCTTTGTGCTTCAGGGATGTTACGTGGTGTAGGTTGGTAGTTGGTGTACACGATCGCCCTATGTGCATCGTATGCCCTGACATGGTCAGTATGGTAGGTGAACCTTCTTAAGGGATACAGGTGGGGTTCAACAAATTGGATAAAGCCCTCACTATTTTCTTATTTATTTATTTGCCTGTATCTGAGGTGCAAACTTTGCTCTTGTCCAGTTAAACAAAAATCATATGCTAAACAAAACCAAGTGACTTCATTCCAGAACTAGTAACCTGTGCTTTAGGAGACCTCACTATGCACCACCTTGCTTACACCACTCACTTACTTACTTACTTGACTGCCAGAATCCAACTTTCATGGCCAGTATGAAAATTCTTTTTATTTGTTTATTTTGATCTTGGATGGAAGGTTTGTTTGTGCTAGGCTATTGCTCTTTGTCCGCTGCTAAAAGGCTTTCCCAATCTAAGATCTCTGTATCCAACCCTTCCTACCTATCACTAACGGTTCCTTGGATGGAAGTTGACAGTGAAATTTATGACAGATGGCTCTGAACCGCCCATAACTGAAGCCAGCAATCGGTCTACCTGATGTACCAAAATCGTTCGGCTACATTAGTTACTGATTTTCAGGACAACCTATCAATGCCATCTTCAAGAGTCAAGCAGTTCTCCTGGAACAACAGGTTGCCTCAAGAACTCAGTAACCAACTACCAACCCGTGCCACGTAACATCCCAAAGAACAAAGGCCTTCCCTACACCACGGTGCAAGCCTAAAATCTCGCAAAATATTTGAACCTAAGAGGGACAAACTAACAGAAAGTTGGAGAAATATTCACAATGAGGAGCATCCCCAAACAGTATCAGGGCGATCATATCAAAGAGGAGGAAATGCGTGTGACATTTAGCACATATAAAGATATGACAAATGTACACAAAATATTCATCAGAACACATGCTAGGAAGAGACCACATGTGTGATCTAGATATAGACAGGAGGATAATATTAAAGTGAATCTTAAACAGACAGAGTGTGAGGAATGTGTCCAATGGTAAAGCATCTGAACATGGCGATGTATGTCTCAATTCTACACAAGGTGGAGAATTTCCTGACAAGCTGACAGAGTGCATGATTTCAAGCTTCCACCACAAAGCTGATGCGAACTGCGCCCTTTTCAGATGTTTCACAGCGAGTAGTGGTAATTCCTTACCAACAATGGGATTCTTAGTTTTTTGACCTTTGAAGATGGGACCAATAGGTCGTCCTGAACCATCAATACAGAATTCCCACTTCATGCGGCATAATAGCCCAAAGAAGTGCAGTTCTCAAGCTAAGAGACTACTAACTGATCAAAAAGAATGTGCTCTTATGGAGTTAGTAAACGAGACTACAACAAAATGTAGCAATGTAAATCCTGCATTGTACTTTGGGAGCCCCAAATTTGAATCTCAGCCCAGATGACAGCTACCATGTTAGGTTTTCATTATATTCCCCAGACCTTCCATGTAATGCCAGAAAGGCTTCTTGAAACAGGCCATGCGCTCTTCCATTCTAACCTACACAATTCACTACTACAAGCTTCCTGTCTTTTGATATGGTATAATCTTGCACATGCTAAACATCATTAACTTTACATATGCACAGAAATCAGCAACAAAAGTCGCCTCCAGTAGGACATTCACGATGATATGGTACACGAGATGTGGAAAACTGATGCAAATATTTTCTGTGGCCCTCGTCACTGATGCAGCAAATGGCTATATTAGGTATGCATTACGTGACACAAATGGGGCACGTACAAAGCAGCAAAATGGCATTAGATATTACCATTCAATAACTAGGTCCACATCACTTGAAGAACTCATTCCAATTATTTTCCAGCAAACTGATCGATCCCCAGACCAGCAAAACGGATGTGGCCTACTGATAATCAAAACTGGTTTATGTAAATATAAAATTGGATTGCAAAAATCCTAGATGCCAGATCACCCAGGCAACTAAATTTTACACAGTGGAACCTAAAATTTATGGGTGTTCGATGCTTCTTGTCACCAGTCTGGCACCTACAATTTTGACGTGGCTCCTAGATTTTTGAAAATCTGTTCACCCTTCAATCTTGAACAAAAAAGGGGGTAATAGGAAAAGTCAAAACTGAACACACACTGAAGCATACCATAATTAAACTCAAATTTAATGGGAAAAGTGATGTTTGCCATGAAGTGATTAGTTTGAAACCACAATCACAATCTTCAAGAGTCCAGAGGTCCTAAAAGAATCTTCCTTCTTCTTGTCCTCCTTCTCCTCCCTCTTCCTCTTCTTCTTCTTCTTCTTCTTTATCCTCCTCCTCCTCCTCCTCAGACCTCTACACCCTTGAAGATGAAGGCACTATGTTCCTTTGGAAAGTCAGGACCCCAACTGCCAAGTGCCATGGGATCAGATCCCAGAAGAATGAATTCTTCATGCACACTGCCATGAAAACCTCAAGACTCTAAAATGGACGAACTTATTAATTTAATTATTAATACTGTTTCCTAACTGAAGCTTACCACTTGCCTTCATCTAGTGCCAAAGTTAAGAATGAATGCACTGATACTCCACTCCTCCATTTGCCCCCCGTGGCATTCACAAGGAAAATTTTACATCAAATATTTGTAACTTATAAACGCTGGACAAAAATTATTAAACCTGAAAGCAGGTTTAGTGTACAAATTTATTTTATTTATTTATTTACAGTGTCTGTAAAAATACTGATGAAGTGACTGAGGATATGGCAAGATACCTGTTCGGACAGATATCCTCTGAGCTATTATTCGACCACCCACAACTGCAAGTCCTGTACACAAGGCATGACCAAGGAAACCTCCAATTGAGACACCTATCACATCCTGCAACAAAGAGAGAACCCAAAACATTAGGCTTTCCTCCTGTATGTAACTCTGGAGACTAGACTGGACAGAGTACAAAGATTAAGACAGCAAATGGCAAACAAAAATACTATAAGGTCATGCGCCAATATCCCCATGACATCATTTGTACAACTACAAGAAAAGGAAAAGTTACACCTGGGATTATTATGAAAACTAAAACAAACTGAGTGTGTTATCATCACATTACATTAAAACAATTTTCTGTCCCAAAAACAACACATTGGTAGATTATATGTTCATAAACACATCTAATATGGGGCCCAGTTTTTCCAAAAATCTAGAAGCCACCTCCAAATTCTAAGTGCCATTAAGTGTGACATAAAGCAAGCTCCACAAAAACCCACAATTCTTGGGTGACCTTTCTACTTGATGCACATGAACTGATGTACATTTTTGTTCGGGAGCCCAAAAAAAACTGCAGTGATTATGCTTAAAATATCAGGCGCCATCCTACAAAAATTAGTCACCCAAGCATCCACGCACCTGTGAATTGTGCACCCCTGATCGACTATTTTATTAAATATAAAATTCAAATACACTTGCATATTTAACTTGAACCCTTCGCAGACATCCCTGGCTGATCAGTGTCCATACAGTATAAGGCATATATCGTCTTGGATCATCCAAAAGCTTGGGTCAGAGGTTTGAATTTTGCTCAAAGCATGATTGTATTTCCTGCGCTGTTCTGAGTAAGGTCTCATAGTGGACAGGCGGGTATTTTGAGAGCTATTAAGTGCAGGATATGGGTTGCTACCTGGAAGATTACCGGGCTCAGGCAGGTAACTGGGCCACGAGGTTTCCATGGCGGTCAGTGGTAGGTCATGTCGGAATGAGAGGAGGAAAAATTTATACTGGGCCAATGATTCTGTGTACTGTGGTACTAGCAAATTTATTTATTATTGGAGGAGTGCAGCTAAACCCTGAACCTGTAGAAAGCATTGCGCAAGTATTGTGTAGTGGCTGCGACAGAAACTTAAAGTCCGGAACTCAATGTGAACCGTGTGGCCGGTGGTATCATAACAGCTGTGGAAATGTTAAGTTTCAAGTTGCAGAGAGTGGGAAATGGAACTGAGACAGATGTAGAACTGAGAGACTGTGGGTTTTGGAAGAGAAACTGGGAGATGCTCAAATTCAAATCGAAGAGCTAAAATGGAGAAACAAGGCGCTTGAGGAGCAGTTACTACTGGCGGAAAATGGAAAGGATATTAGAAATGGGGACACAGTGACGGTAGAGCCTGTGGGTGAAAAGTGTTTAGTGCTGGGTGAGTCCATAGTAAGTAACGTTGGAGCAGAAAAATCAAATATGTGGGTCGCGTGTTTTCTGGGAATTTGAGCTGATCAACCATAAAGAGTAATGGAAAGCAGAGACTTAGGACACTCAGATGCTGCTGTGATTCATGTGGGGACAAATGATGTCAGAATACCTAGGAAACTTTACTACATTATGGGAGAAGTGTATGATCTTGTGAACACAGCAAAGACAAAATTCCAAGGCTCCAAACTAGTTCTTAGTGGTGTTTTGAGAAGCAAAGGCATGAAATGGCGGTGCAATGGGGCAGCAAACAACAGACTCAAATGGGCAGCTAGGAATCTAGGAGCTACATACATAGACCCGAATAGTTGGGTTTAAGATGTGGACTATGGTAGGGATGGACTTCATCTAAACAGAAATGGAGCGAGACAACTTGGCGACCTCCACTCCAGAGTATGTAGAATAGACGGCGAAAGTCAGAAGGTGATAAACAACTGACTACACATGGCAGGGAGTGAGTTCAGTGAGGGGATATCAGAAGGATCCAGAAAGAAGGCTAATCAAGAAAATTCTATGTTGGGTTTTGAAGTGGTGGAAGCAGAAGAAAATGCAGAAAAAGATATGAGATAAGACGGGGCATGGGACAAAACCCAAACCACGGTACTGGTGCACAAAAATGAGGGCAAGTCACTGGTTTTGCTACAGGTAAATTGCAGAAGTATTTACAATAAAGCTTTAGAGTTCTGGAATTTAGTTGATACGTATAATCCTGACATTATAATAGGTACGGAGTCACGGCTTAGAGAGGAAATAGGGAACACAGAAATATTTAGGCCGGGCTTTACGATTTTTAGAAGAGACAGGCATGACCTGGGTGGGGTGTGTTTACCTGTGTTAAAAATAATATTGCCTGCTCGGAGCTATGGGTTGACGACAAGTTTGAGATACTAGCAGTGGAGGTAAAAGGCAGTGACCATAAATGCACGTAGGAAATCGTAGGCATTTACAGAGCCCCAAATGAGAACATACGGGTTACTGAAAGGTTGGCTGCCCAAACAGGTTTTCTGGAAAATTCTATGAAGCAGAGCATTATAGGAGGCGATTTAAACTTACCCCAAGTAGAATGGAAGCGGATTGCAGAAGGTACTAGTGTTACTGAAGCATTTATAAACAGACTGGTGTGGGACATACACTCAGGTGGTTGAAAAACCAACCCAAGTGGATTCTTTACTGGACGACCTTGTATGACCCGAAAGTGCACTCATATCTTGTGGTAAGGTTCAAGGGATCAGTGACCATTGCAGGGTGTTATTAGACGTGGAATGGGTAGAAAACGGTTTTGTGACTCAGGAGAAATGACTAGTACCCGTGTACCACAAAACAAATGTGTTAGTGCTACAAAATTTTTTGGGGATAAATTACCAACATGGGCAAATAATGGTAACTGCGTAGAAGACATACAGAAAAATTTCAGGGCCATAGTTTCTGAGGGTATCAAATGTTTTGTTCCGCATAAAATTCTGAAACGAAATCCGGATCCAGAATACTACAACAATGAAGTGAAGTAACTAAAGGTAAAGGTCAGAAGAGCACACAACATTCTTGAGCTCAGTATTATAAAATGAAGGTAAATCCTGGTCGGAGTTTTTCAGATTTGTAAATAGACGTAAAGGAAACAAGGAAAATATTCCTGCGATCAAAGACTGTAATGGAGGGTTCATCACAGATCCCATAGATAAGGCAAGTAATTTAAACAACTATTATGCTTCTGTCTTCAGCTGCAAATGGGACAACTTGGATATAAATTCAACTCACTCAGATAAATCTTTCACCATTAAAATTAGCATTATTAGGAAGTGGTTAGCAATGTTAGGGAGAAACAAATCAGTAGGACGTGACGCATTCCTGGCGCCATACTGAAAATGGGTGAGGAAGCCATGATTCCACACCTGGCACGATTGCTAGACATAACGATTAACAATGGTACTATACCAAGTGACTGGGTAAAGCCACAGTTGTTCCTATTCACGAAAGAAGCGTTCGTTCGGTAGTCAAAAATTATAGGCCGGTCACTTTAACCTCAGTGGTATGCAAACAAATGGAACACATCATAACAGATTATATAAGATAAGTGTAGGAAGATAGGGATTGGTTATATGAGGGACAACATGGCTTCAGAACGGGATACTCGTCCAAGAGTCAAATAATTACAGTCTGTTAGGACATATCAGACTCCCTAGATGAAGCAGCCAGGCTGGACACGATAACAATAGATTTTTCGAAAGCTTTTGATCTAGTCCCTCATGGCCGGCTGCTGAAAAAAATCGCAACCTCGGGTGTGGATTCAAGGGTGGTCATATGGATTAGGGAATTTCTGATAGATCATTCTCAGAGAGTTAGAGTAGGGAGGCATTATTCAGAGGAAGTTAGAATGACATCAGGTGTACCTCAAGGGAGCGTTCTGGGCCCACTTTTGTTCCTAGCTTACGTAAACGATATTTGGAAGAACATCAAATCAAAAATTAGACTTTTTGCAGATGATTGTATAATTTACACGAAAATATTCAATATCAATGATGTAGAAAAATTACAGACAGATCTGGATAGATTGGGGGATTGGGCAGAAGGAAATTAAATGAAAATAAATCCAAATAAAAGTAAGGCACTAAGCTTCACGAGAGCCCAGGTGAAAGATCCGCTAAGTTATTCCCTTGGGAACGAAAAGATTCCTGAAGCTAGCTGTTGCAAATAATTGGGAATCATCATACGAAGTGATTTAACCTGGGATGATCAGATAAATTACACGGTTCAAAAAGCCTGGAGGGCACTATATTTCATAATGCATCTTGTGAAAAAGGGTAATAAAAATACAAAAAGTTTAGCCTATACGTCACTAGTACGTGGTGTGGCAGAAAAGCAATGAGAATGATTTTCTTTTTACAAATCAAGGTTATCCCCTTCAAAATAGTTCCCTTGGGCAGCTACACAACAATGGAGGCGTTGTTTCCATTGTTCATAGCAGTGCTGGAATACCTTTCAACTTGTCGGTTATGCTGTTCTGGATATTATCCAAAGTACCAAAATGGCGCCCTTTCAAGTGGTTTTTGAGCCGAGGGAATAAAAAGAAGTCACAGGGACTGAGATCCGGCGAATAGGGGGGCTCAGGAACCACAGGAATGCTTTTTTCTGCCAAAAATTCATTGATGGATACTGCCATGTGACATGGGGCGTTGTTGTGGTGCAGCATCCATATGCGTGCAATGCCTGGTCACACACGTGCCACCCTTTTCCTGAGTCTTTCAAGGACTTCCCGATAAAAAGTTTGATTGACAGTTTGTCCTGGTGGCACAAATTC
>Ga0136643_10002211_pt1 | contig 24998 bp, 9 predicted proteins | sample TergutLab28metaG_FD_96883 | JGI IMG/M metagenome (GOLD analysis project Ga0136643, IMG submission 96883) | Labiotermes labralis P1 segment gut microbial communities from Petit-Saut dam, French Guiana - Lab288 P1 (version 3) (version 3) | ecosystem: Host-associated > Arthropoda: Insects >... | reverse complement strand
GTTTCGAATTTGATCGAAATGGCTGCGAGTTTCATTACAGTGGGGTTAGTTTATTTGTTTACATTATGTGGTTAACATGAAATGGAAAATTTGTAATGCAAGCAATTTAGAGAAACATGAAAGAGAACTGGTGGTGTACAAGTTTCATGGTTGATTATCATGTACGTGAAAAGCCTATGAAGCAAATTTTTTTTCTGTACAGCAGATGGTTTTGAGATGATTGTTATTGTCAGAATGCAGAACAGAATTATTGTAACCCATTGTGTAAGCAGATGATATACAAGTAACCATAATGTCTTTCAATGCTTTGACTTTTAGTTCCACCTGTTTTTGTAAATGAGTAAACTCATGTATAAAATATTAATTCCATGGAACACAGTCCTTCTTGAGAAGCTAGTCATTGCTGAAGCATTCAGAGGTAAAGATAAAGTTATCCCTGTTTCTGCTTTGAAGATGTAGTGGGGGATGAGAGATGATTTATTTTTAACCTCATTGTTAGATGGAGGTTTAGTAGTTGACTTCATGCCCCAGTCACATTACTCCTGGAGAATGAACCCTCAGTACTACTAAAATTCCTCACCTGTTACAGAACCTAAGGTCCAGTATTATATTCATGAGAACGGAAGCCTGAAGTACTTTGCAAAGGTGACAAACAGCACTAGTAATGTGTTCACAATGTGAATTAATTCAATGAGTTTATGTAAATTGAAGAGAGGCTTGATACTGAACCCTCATCATTGTCAAAATAATTTTAACAGTTTTTTTTACTTTATCTTCCCTCAGTGTACATTAACTGCTCATGGAGAATGTTGACACTGCAGGCACAGTACAAGCATCAGACCCTCCTCTGTCCTAATTATGGCCTTAGATTCATGCAGAGGTATATATTGCTTTGTCTTTGTTTGTCTTTACCTTCTTTCCTTTTTTTTTTATGTATGTCAAATTTGTAATTTATAAAGGACACAGCAAGATTTGTAGAGAGCAGCACTGAAGTCATTGAACTGCCCATGTGATCTCGATTGCTTGCCAGTTGCACGTTGCTGTACAGAAATCTGTCTATATACTTTTTCTTTTTTTATTTTAGAAAGAGCTGTTGCATTTTCTTCCTTTTGTCTTATTTAAACTGTATAGAAAATCCACATACTTACAAAGGTGGTGTGTTATGGTGTTAATTAACACTCTGTCAATATTTGATCCACAGTGATGTATGCAGTGACAGAACGTGGACAACGGAAACTCCTTTTAGATGGCTACATGTACACAAAACACCAAGAGAGACGATGGCATGTGGTGTGGCGTTGTTGTGAAAGAACTACTTGTAATGCTCGAGTCAGCCAATTAGCAGTGCCTCCACATAAAATAGTTAATCAGAAGCCACATTCTCACCCACCTAACTGGATTCGTTTTCACCAGTGTCTTGAAGAGTCCCGTTGGCTGCAGCCTCAGCCACAGAGAAAGCAGCTATGATGCCCCATGTGAAGAGAAAGGCTTCATATAATAATATGTGGGATAAGAGTTTGTGTAAACTTTTTACACATTTCATATCTACTAGTTATAAAATATTGAATGTAGGAAGTTATTCACAGTTATGTTGATAGAACAGGACTCGTTTGATGGCCATCTCCTGCATAGCTGTACAAAACATTCTAGGATGCTGTTATTCCATTGTACATTCACAGTGTATGAGATAGTTTACCATGTAGTAAACTTTGCATTATTGAAATCCTAAAGTTTCTAAAAGTGAAATTTTTCATATTTTTGAGCCATTCTTCTGGAATAGTTATGGGGTAGTACTGGTCTTGGCAAATCCCATTTGCCAGGTTTTCATGACACCTATATAATTTGTTGTGTGGCCTAGAATTTTGGAAGTGTGTACTGTAAATTAATGTTTTTAAAATGAAAATCCTTATTCAATCAGCACTTTATTACTTAAGAGCTTGCTCATCACATTATTGGTTTAGACTTTGTTTTTCCCTCCAGAACAGCAGGCTGTGGGTGGTCCTTATATAATTTTGCCCTTTACCATAGGACCACCATGTTCCAACTGTCCCCAGAACTCTTCATTCAATGACAATTAAAGCTCTGATAAAAAGTCAAGCCATTACACCCGACCACAGGTCAAATGACAGACCATTTAAACATGAAGTATAAATTATCCCAAATACAGTGTATTCCCATGTAACTGGCATAAATGGGAGGGTGGGTAATTGAAATGTGGGTAGGTCCAAAGCAGTGTGTTAATAAGAAGTCATAAATTCTGTATAGAGAATAATCACCACTGCATATTGTAATGGTCCTCCAGTGTCTGAAATGGTAGTGATGCAAATTACAATTAAATTTGTTATCATATTCGTTATTTTCACCTACATTCTTCGTTTGAAGCCAGGGTGATCAAGAGAGTGTCAATTGAGGCAATGCCAATTCAGCATCATAACATTTAGTCACAAATTACATTGTCATGGGAAATAGCAGTTAACTGTATCTGTGTGCTTATTTTTGTCTACATGTATACTGTATGATGTAAATTGAGAATTTAATGTGATACATATTGTGAGTTTCTGTGACCATTTATGACTTGGTATCATTTAAGAGTACCTTTATATCAATGATGATTATGTTGTTGATTATCAGCAGATATTGGCCATGGTGTAAATAAAGTCATTATACAAGTCTGATGTATAAACTGTCGATAGAATGACCAAACCTAAGTGGAAGTGGGAAAATACATATCATTGTTATTGCCATATTGTGTCACAGCATAAAATTAGAAACTACCTCTGTATTGCTTCTCTTATACTGTATTTAGTTACCATCATATAATAATACTGATTTTAAGAATGACCAATGGACAAAACAATATATGACACACAAATTATTTGTACTCAAACTGCATTTAGTTTGCCTTTTAAATTTGTGTCTTAATGTGCTTCATGTGCTTCATAGAACATATGCTGTATGTGTGTCACACAGTGTTACTGTATATTCTCGAATTAATCCGCACCCAAATCTAATCCGCACTAGTTTTGCCGATTTCTTAAACGGAAAAATAGTTAGTTCGCAGTTCTAATCCACACCTTTCCTTCAACCGCCCCTTGCTTACAAGGCAGTCTGATTGAATAATAATGGATGTTACCAATGCTTTAACTGTTATCCGACTAACGCACTGTGTGTGAAGTGGCCATTTAACTGCCAGCAGTACAAACGCACCACAGCTGATGATAGTGACTGGGTGATGGATAACGATTCAGTTATGAGTGATGACGGCGAGTCTGATGAATAATAAATTATAAATATTATGTAATATATTATATAATATTATAAATAATAAAATAAATTATTGTATTGTATTGTTCTTACAGCACATACAGCGTCTCTATCATTTTTCCAAAATACTGCTCACCATCGCGAATCTAATCCGCACGCGATTCTAATCTGCATCTGATTTTTTAGCCCTCTGAAACTGTAAAAAGGGCGTGGATTAGATTCAAGAATAAACAGTATGTTTGCTGTTGAGTGTGATGGAAGTTAAACCAAACTGTGTAGAACGTGCTTTCAACATTTACTGCACATATTACATATTTATCTCATACAGAAATTGCATTAGTTGTGTAAGGTAATATGTCATAATTAACAAACCTTTAGCACTCTATTGTATCAATGATGTAAACTAAATTTGCTGATATGTGTACTTCAGTGACATGAAAAATTGTCAAATGAATTGAATACAAACATCTGGACATTATGTAATTGCAAATTAAACAGCACAGTTTTACAATTTGAATTTGTGTGTATTCATTTGCTTTACATTATAATCGAAACTGACTGCTGCACATTCTGCAGAGTTAATACATCACAGTTATAAAATCAGTATAATAGAAAAGTCTGACCATCATGTAAAAGTTTTTCAGTATGAATTTATTTACATTCTAAACATTAAGTGGCTGTTGTAACTGCTATTGCTGAATAGTGTGGGCTTCCCTTTTTAATGTTATTCTATTACACTTCGGAGTGCATTCTCTTATCACGATCCACAGTACAAGTTGAAATGGAATGCTGTAGAATGGAGTATTTGTGGCTTGTATCTGTAAGCCATCTTTTTTGAGAACGGTTATGATATTTGAAAGATCTGACTTGCATCTTAATCGTGTGATGATTGTACATTTCTCATTCTCATATTCAGCCATAATCCTTAATGATGTTCTTTGTGTTTGTATTACATTTATACCATATTCTTCATTTGACTCTTTTTCCCATTTCTAGCCATGGTTTCACCTGTTTTCTTCCTCCAATCACTCCTATGTCTTGATGCTGCATGCAGTTTTTGGTATTTAGCAATTTCATGGCATCCTTCTGTACTTCATCTTCACATCCATTCTCATCTTTCTGGTGGGCCGTCTTCCTTAAAGAGTATTTAATCCATATGTAAAGACTAATTTATCAGACTTATTTTATAATCTGTTATTCCTGCAGAACAGAAATATACTGACAGCCAGGACAATGTATAGTGTTGCCTTGTTGTTACAGTTGGTGGTAAACACGCACTGCTGTGTTGCACAGTATGTCACAAGGAGTTCTACCATCTGGACAGCCTCAAGAAGCATGTTGCTAACCTGCATGGTGAGGCACGTGGCCCATTTGTTTGTTCCAGATGTGGCCGCACCATGAAGAACAAAAACAGCCTGTATGCGCATATCTATAATTACCACAAGAGGTGGGCATCAGTTAATTGTAACATTTTGAATAGCGTATTCATTTACAGTACTCAGTAGGTTGAAATTGCGACTGTATGCAAATTGTATTGAATTACCTCAGGGTAACATGCTATGTGTCAGGCTTTTAGTTTCTTTACCAATCACCTTGTGGCTGTTGTCCAGAAAACATACTGCTGACCATATTAGAGAATTTATTGCTTTGCCTTATCCATATTCCTTTTACAAAAGTGACACAACCTTATGCATTGGGTCACAATTACTAAAGATGTGTAATAACTAACACATGTTTTCTGCTTGCACTGTGACATTAAATATGGGAAATGATGGACAGGTATGTAGAAATTAGACACCTTAAACTTTACATCATGACCACATTCTCAGTAATTGCACTTTAATCCTTGTAAATATCTTTCTTTCAGTATTCCTGTAAACTATAGTTCCATTGCCACTCCCATTTTAACTGGCCATATCTCAATTCAAAAGCTGATGTTTTTGTAAAGTACTTTTCAAATTCCTTTTGATGAAATCACTATTGTGATGTTGAATAACAACATTCAGATGTCTTCATCCATACGAAAATGCATCATTGTTCCTAAATTTCTTAATAAGCTCCAGCTACTCCAGCAAAATAGTAACAGTTCCATGTGTATAATATTGTGTACTGATGAATAAAGGGGTCATGGTAACATAGTCTGTATAACGACTCATCAGAGGCTGGATGGCTCAGGGTTTGAACACCGGTGGGGCAAGAGAGTTGCTCTTCTTCACACCAATCCATATTGGCCCTGGGGCCCACCCATTCTCCTGTACGGTGGGTGTTAACGCTCCTCCCTGACAGTAAAGCAGCTGGGGCATGGCATTGACCACCAACCCCCATCTAGTGTCAAGGTTAAGAATGAGTAGAGCTCTACTTCTACTTTCCTCAGTGCCTACACAGCATGTTATGCTCTACTTTCCCCATTGCCTGCATGGTGTGTTACATTCCACTTCCCCAGTGCCTGCACAGCATGTTATGGGGCAATTTTACCTTTCTTTATACTGATGAATAGAGTGGTTACCTGACATTTTAAGTAATCATATTCTGCTATAATATTTGTGTTTCTGTAGTTATTTTCTTGAAACAAGATGATAATTGCACTTCAGATGGACACAGATTTTTTTTTGCATCTATTAGAGAGATCACCTGTCTTGGATACCTACCACCATCCTGTGCCATTGTCACGAAATCTGGGAACCTTAACTTACTGGAACCCTCTGGGCCTATCCAGGCCTGTAATGGGACAAAACAAAAACAAACCTGTCTTGGATAAATTTCAGTGATAAATATCATGCTTAAATATGTACATATATGACAGTCATGCATGGAAGGATTATGTGACTAGTATAAGGCTAACAAAATATCCATTTTAAAAGCAATTGAGAATTTCTCAAATATTTTAAAATTCTTCAGTATTCAAATAATCTGCATGAATTGCTTGAGTTACATGCAAGAGGTTATTTCGTTTGTTTAGAACATCATTATGCCTACAGCATATGAAATGTATTATTGGCACATTAATATTTTTGTTGCTGTTTTATAGTTTTCAGTTAGGTAGCAATACAAAATTAAATACTTCGTACTGTAATGTGTGATGTCATATTGTAAATACATTCTAAACAGGATAATGCTCTCCTACCTGTGGTGATTGTTACAGTCTCTCCACAAAGTAGGTTAACCTTTGTGTGAAAGGTGCCTAGTTTGAACCTTGTACTAGTCAGATCATTATCTTCTTTGTTACGCGTTATGCAGGGTTAGGCTGAATCAGCTGTTTCTGTATCCCTATGTCTGTTCATTTACAAAACTTGATAATGAATTTCCATGAAATTTGGGATTGGTATCTACATTAAGAGTTGGCATGTGAATTTAATTTTGATATATATCAGTCCTTTACATCAACAGCAAGGTATAGGCCATTTGAGGAGAGTTATGTCTTCATGGATGTTCGTCTCTCCATCTTTTGCTTGATTGGCCTATGTTTCTTCTACCAATTGGAGCATATTAATACTGTAATTTGAGAATGCGTATTTGTCCATCTTTATAAATGTTATGTCCACTTGCATCTGTAAGCTAGAATAGTTTTATTTGAATGGTATGCACTTATTTCTTCTCTTATTTAATCATTTATTTGAAGGTCATATGGTCTATCAGCCTCCTGTACAATGGATACCGGGTCTTTTCCGGGGGTAAAGAGCGGCTGGGGCGTGACGCTGACCGCTCACCCCCTTCTAGTGCAATGGTCAAGAAAGAGTAGAGCTATACCTCTACGCTCCCTATGGTCTGTACGGCCTGTACAGAGCCTCAGTGCTTGTACAAGGGTGCACTTTACCTTTACCTGTACCATATAGTGTATCCTGTAACTAACTTAAAAGTAATTTCATCTCTACTGTCTCATTTCTTCTTTCATGCTGTCTTAGTAAAGTCAAATTCTCACACTCATATAGGGTGTTGGTATTATCATTATCTTATATAATTTTGACAGTGTTTCTTTATTACTTGTTTTAAATGTGTGTCATGTTCTGGATTATCAATCTGATGTAATGAGTAATTTACATGGGTTTCAAATTTTATGTAAAATTTTCACAAAATACCATGCCTAAAAAAAATTGGTAGTGACAGACTGTATTTGAAGATCTCATTTAGATGCTTATGTTCATTTCAGACATTTCTTGGTGTAATGAAATGTTAATGAGAGACAGTTTTTATTTATAAAAGTGTGATTAGGTTTGTGACAAATAGAATTGTCTCTGCAGTAAATGGACATCATTGCCTTTGGGGTATGCAAAAGGCAGAGAATGCGCTTGGAAAATATGTTTGCTTCTTTGGAATATAACTTTCCATTCTTGTTTATGTAAAAATTTCAGTCTGACTTTAATTACACATGGACAGATCAACCCATGTGTTATTTAATTTTTTAAACCCAAGCTTCTTCCAGATTATTTGAATTATTTTCTCCTATTTTAGTACTGCTGTTACTAAATTTATTCAAGATTACTAACTTGATGTAGTGTGAATTCTTTACTGTATTTGAATTTTAATCAGTTGAAATTATAAATTATAATATTTGTAAATTCATTACTAGCTGGTCCCAGTGGCCACACGGTCTAAGGCAAAGGTCTGAAGCTACTCACCTGCTGAAATTGTGGGTTCAAATCCCGCCAGGGGCATGGATGTTTGTCTGTTGTGAGTGTTTTGTGTTGTCAGGTAGAGGTTTCTGCAACGAGCTGATCACTCATCCAGACGAGTCCTGCCGACTGGTCCATCATTGTATGTAATCTAGAAACCTCAAGAATGAGGAGGTCATGGCCTGCATTGGGCTACAGCACCACAAAAAAAAATAGTTACAATGACATAAGCCCATAGTTGTGGTATTAGAAATGAACAAATATGTTTTGCAGTCTCATATTCTTATCTCATCCCCTCAGAATGTTTTCTTTTACATTCTGGGCTACATTTGCGAACTTATATATATTGGTTACATTATTTTTATATGATGTACAGTGCCCCAAGCATCTTGGCAGACTTATACACCAACACACAGCAGAGATTGTGGCATATGTCGTTGCCCTCAGAACTTAAGACTGGGACTTAAGGTCACATTAAATTAAGACTGAGTCTTAAGGTCACATTAAATACAGTATCTGTAAATGAATTTTGCAAAAGTACTTGCTCCTTTTTTATTAAAAAAAAAATCTGGCATGAAATTGACATGGTGATATTTAGTGGTGATTTATAATGTTCACTGAACCTGAATTGAATGTGTGCTTTTTTTCAGACCTCGACAGAATGCAAAATTTTTATCAGCAAGATGTGGAAACCAGACAAGTCAGTAAATTTACTGCATATTGTGATGAGGAATGAATTAGAGCCTTGCTTCTGGTAAGCTTACAAGCTGCTAATCCAAACCAGGCTTTCATGACAGTGTGCTTTTATTTTACACTAGAAATATTTTTGTACAAACATTCTTGTATACTGTAACTTTGGAGGATTGCATCAAACAATGCCATTTATGACTGTATGTTATAATCGTCATGATTATAGTTTTTGTTTGCCAGTTGTATTCTTTTTACAGAATGATGCACTTCAAACTGCCCTCGATACATGTTTCCACATGAGGTGCTTGATGACAATAAATGTTAGTACACCCTACTGTTCATGAGTAGTGTAGTGAGTTGCAATAGTTAGGAGAAATATAAACATAACATTATGTTTGTTTTTCGTTATGTTTTCTCTTAAGATGCCAATAAATTATGAACTGATGTAAAACCAAAAGTAACTTTTTTAAGACGCTGTAAAATATGTGTGTTCAGTCATGGGAAAAGGCATAAAAGCTTATTTAACCTCTACATTACTGGATATTGTTCAATCTAGCTGCAAATACTGTGCAAAACAGTAATTTTTCAATTTTTTTGTATGAATCATTTTTTCTAGCTATCAGGGAAGAACATAAATTTTAACTATGTAAAAACAAGTTTTCAGAGAAATATTGTGATCCAGAAAGGAGGAAGGAAGGAAACAGTAGGCTCTGCATAACAAGAAGTTCACTGTTGTATTGAACACTCAGCGTAGTTTATGGTAGAGAGATCTAAGACAGTGTTTCTCAGCATTGTTGTGCCTCTAGGGTCCACAAGTTGAGTAGATTGTAATCAGTAGATGAAGTCCTTTTCCTTTAGGGTTCTCTTAATCTTAGTTTTATTTTCAATCCTGTCATGAAAATCATTGTTTTTATAATAAATATTTACATTAACTTACACAGTAAGTATGTTGCTTCTTTTTAAATATCCCAACTAAGTTACTATAATTGTGGTGGGTCTGTCTGCAGAACTGATGATACCTTGTAAGGAGTCCATGAAATCGTAAATATTGGGGAAAATTGACCCAAGGGACAGTGATGTGTTGCTGGGATGGAGGAAATAATGAATGCTTTTAGATTTTAATTTGGAACTGGAGAGGATGATGGAAGATAACATTATGTTGCATAGTGGAAAAGTTTATTCTGGACATTGTTAGTGAATGAATCTAGCTCCCTTATGTCAAATGACGGGTTTTGACATTAGCAATGTTGAACCATCAGGTTCTGCTATCATGGTTAGTTAAATAGATTGATGTTCATATGCTTTACTGAAAAAAAAAGTGCATAAAAGGACAGGAAAATACAGGTTGTGCATAATTGCTGTGTGCTGTGCACAATGTCAGTCATGTTATAAGCCACTGGATTTTATTTTCACTAACTTGTGGTGCATTCTTCTTCCCTGTTTCCTGTAATTCTTTCTGCCTTAATGTTTGTACCATAACTAGAAATTACTGTATTCTATATTTCTCTTAATATGCAGCTATAGCAACTACATACATATATATCCACCAGTATTTGATACACCATGTCATCTAGAGACTACAGAATATTTCTGTATCCTGCCATACAGTGTATTTTTTATTGTGTTATGTGTGCACCATTTATTAAATATTTAATTCTCTTCAGTTTTAAGTTCCATGATCTGACACTTATTAGTTCATTTCTTTGAACTTAATCTCTGTACAGCATATGTCGGAACTCAGTTCCCTCCTGCATCTGTGTACATTGCTTGTCAATACCCAGTTCCACTCCACTATGTATGTACAGTGTATGTCAGAACCCAGTTCCACTCCATTATCTCCATACATTGTATGTTAGAACGCAGTTCCTGTTCAATATTTGTGTACAGTACATATAAGAACACAATTTCCCTCCTGTATCTATGTGCAGTATAAGTCAGAGACCAGTTGCGAGCCAATTTCTATGTACAGTGTGTCTCAGAACCCAATTTCTTTCTGGTATGTGCCCACAAATCTTGTTACATCCACATTATTTTTCCTGATATTTGTTAACTTAGTAATTGACTACCTGAGCAGAGTCCTTCACAATCCGGTAGTTTCTCAGCAAATTGAAGAATTTCCTGCATTTTATGGAGTCTGAAAGTTCACAACCATTTTTATAAGAGCCTGCCACCCATCCCTATCTTGAGCCAGATCAATCTAATCCATACCCTCCTATCCTATTCCTTTAAGATTTGTATTAATATTATCCTGAAACCTATGTGTAGGTCTTCCAAAGGATCTCTTTCCTTCCTTGAGCTCCTAATAATCCCTTAGCTTCTCAAGATTTTTCTTGATTTTTTCAGAACCTAAAGATTTGTATCTATATACAAGTCTCACCACTTTTCCCTCTGCCAAGCCAGATGATCTATTCCACATTGTTCCACCTTCTTTCTTTGACACCCATGTCAATATTATCTTGCCGTCCATGTCTTTATCTTCCAGTGGTCTGGGATATTATGCCATGTTGACTGTAAGTAGTTTGACAAGCAATAAGCTAAGACTTTATAGACAGCTCAACCCTAAAGCTGCAGTTGTGCCATGACAGATTAAGTTTAAGATGTTCATAGTAGCAAGTGGTACGCACAGCTGAGTACTTTTTTCTTTCTCCCGTCAATTTACATCTCTCTTGGGCTTGTTTTCCTGGCTTGAGAAACCCACTCAGTATTTGCAGTTTAGCTGGTCAGCGATCTTCCTGTCCAACTTCCATTACAGAGTCTAATTTTTATTGCATAGAACCATGTAACTCTCCCTCCCTGGTGTTGTGGAATAAGTTATGTTGAGTTTCTTCCAGTTTTTATATCTCAAACACCACACTTAGTTTGTTCATTTATTCCTATTCTCCTCCTTTTTCTGCTGGGGTATCTACTAGTGTTGTTGACATGTAAATAAACAAAACTTTTTGGCAAAATGTCAGTAATCATGTTTTAAAGTTTTTTTTATTTTATTTTGCTTATTAAAATTGTTGTTATTTTTATTACTGTCATTAACAAGTTAAGATGGGAATACAAGGGAGCAGTGCATCAGCTCTTTGTAGACTTAACGAAAGTTAGGAGGGAGGTCTTATATAATATTCTCATTGAGTTTGGTATCCCCATGAAACTGGTAAGGCTAGTAAAAATGTGTCTGACTGAAACATACAGCAGAATCTGGGTAGGCAAGAATGTGTCCGACATGTTTCGTATTAGGAATGGTTTTAAACAAGGAGATGCTCTATTGCCATTGTTTTTCAACTTTGCTTTAGATTACGCCATTAGGAGGGTTCAGGTAAATGAGGATGGCTTGAAACTAAATGGTACACACCAGCTTCTGGTTTATGCCGATGACGTTAATATATTGGAAGTGTACATACTGTAAAGGAAAACGCAGAAGCTTTGATAGTGGCTAGTAAGAGATTGGACTAGAAGTAAATGCAGATAAAACTAAGTACATGGTCATGTCTTGAGATCAAAATACAGGACAAAGTCACAATATGAAAACTGATAATAGTTCCTCTGAAAGGGTGGAAGAATTCAAATATTTGGGAACAGCTTTAACAAATCAAAATTCTATTCAGGAAGAAATGAAGAGCAGATTGAAGTCAGGGAATGCTTGCTGTCATTCCATGTAGAATCTTTTGTCTTCCAGTTTGATATCCAAAAATTTAAAGATTAAGATACACAGAACTATAATTTTACCAGTTTTATATGGGTGTGAAACTTGGTCGCTGACATTGAGGGAGGAACACAGGCTGAGGAGTGTTTGAGAATAGGGGGTTGAGGAGAATATTTGGTCCCAAGCAGGATGAAGTAACAGGGGAGTGAAGGAAACTACATAACGATGAGCTTAATTATCTGTACTGCTCACCAAAATTGTGTGAGTGATAAAATCAAGAGGAATGAGATGGGCAGGGCATGTGGTGTATATGGGAGACGGGAGAGGTGTGTACTGTACAGAGTTTTGGTGGGGAAGCCTGAGGGAATGAGACCCAGACACAGATGGGAGGATAATATTAAGATGGATCTTCAGGAAGTGGGATGTGGAGGTGTGGGCTGGATCGAGCTAGTTCAGGATAGGGCCAGTTGGCAAGCACTTGTGAATGTGGTAATGAACCTTCGGGTTCCATATAATGAGGGGAATTTCTTGACTAGCTGCAAACCAGTTAGCTTCTCAAGAAGGACTCTGCTCCATGGAGTAAGTAAGTAAGTCATTAACAAGTTACTATGTGTTACACATATGACCAGTTCGATAATTGTTTTGATCGTGGGTAGGGACAGATTGTAAATAAGAGTACTGCAACTTCATAGCCATTTGATTTGCTTTTACAGTATTTAACTTATGTATGTTTGGTTTCAGATATTGTGTGGTCTCATCATGGATCAGCATTTGAAAACATTAAGTACCTGTATTGCATAAAAAATGTTGTCAACAAGTCAAACTGCAGGATTCGCATTTGAGATGTTCACAATACTGCCAGAGGCCCACTCTCCTGTTGTCAATGTGGCAAGCAGGTTAAGAGCAAGAGCTGTCTGCGTGTACATATGTACTGCAGGCATGCTGCACGAATGACACAAGGACTCTGTATTTCACTGGCATGGGAATAATGTGGCAGTTTCAGAACTGAGGACAGGAGTGCAAGAAATCTGTGTGTAGTGAAGGTTTCTTTTGTCTAAATTTTCAATCCACTGGGGTAAAACACAAGGATGCAGAAAAAATTTCTCAGAATCTGTTTTTTTAATCATAACAGTTCAAGTCTCCCTCCTCCACCCCCCCCCCTACATACACACAGAGAAATACATACATATTTAGCTATGTAAGAGAATGAAATAACTTACATTTGGAATGCACTGCAATGAAATCCCAAAACCGGTTGATTTGACTGAAGTTTGTGGTTTTACTCCATCTGTATCTTGACATTGTAAACAACACATTGCAATGCCTTTGCCATCCTGAGTGAACTTTGCCGCAGAAGTAGAAGATGTGAAATTATAGAAGCAAATATCTCATAAATTGAGACTTTGGAAGTCTTGCAGTGGTCTGGTATCCTGCCATAATTTCCATTATCTCTGTTATCAGGCAGAAAAATTAATTTTACTGCAGTGAGGCATTAGACAAAGTCAGACTTCATCTAGAGGCACTGCAGCAGGTCTAGAAAGGTCTTATACAAAGAGATCTGCAAATCATGCACTTTGAGACAACCCATGTAAGTAACAGTTGTGATAAGTGATAGCATTTCAAAATTTGTCATTGGAATTACACAAGTCTGTGTGCAAACTTTAGCTTGAAATTTTTATGGCATTCTTATTTCTTACATGCACTCTAACATATCCAAATGTGAGTTCATTCTGTATTGACATTTATTTTTGAAGGCCTGTAAAGGTACATCATGACAGACATTCCTTATTATTCTGTTTTTCCTTAAGCACCTTAACAATTAAACAGCATATGAATATGCTATTAAAGTTTTTAATATTTCCTGTATACATATTGGACCAGAAGATATGAGTTTGTAAAATGGATTAATGACTTTAAGCTTTGTGTGTGTGTACAGGATGCAGAAATTTTTCCTTTCACTATCACATCCAGCTTGGAAGCGTACCCAACCACACTAGCCATTTGGTACCAAAAACTTACTTCTTGCAGCTAGTCTGTGATACTGGTCAGTCCCTCACATCTTGTATTTGGTTTGGGAAAGGAAAAGTTATACATTTGCCTCCATATAAACTCTTCTTCACATTACACTTTGGAAAAAGAGGACCTTTGCATTCTTCTGTGTGAATAACAGTTTTAATTACCATAATTTTCTGAATAAATTTGCTTGGAATTTCAAACTTTTAGTTGTGCATAGTTCAGGTGGTTAGTAGTCAGCTGTTTACTGCAGATGCCTTGGTTCAGTTCCAGGTCAGTCCATGCATGATTAATGGTGGATAATATGACTCTGGGTCTGGTTTTTCTCTTGAGTACTGCAGCTCTGCCCTGTTAGTATCATTCCACAGTTCTTAGTTCTTATTTTATTTAACAATAATGTGTTTGGAGAATGCTTGTTACCATTCATTCCAGAATCTTTGTCTTCTCATTTGGTATCTAAAGACATACAGGTTAATTTATACAGGAATATTATTTTCTATTCTGTATGGGCATGAAACGTGGTCTGTCACATTAACTGAAGAGCATAGTCTGAGTGTGTTTGTTGAGGGTGCTGAAGAAGATGTTTGAGACTAAGAGTGGGGAAGTAAGAGGATTTTGGAGAAAATTACATAATGAGGAGCTTCTTGTACTTTACTCCTCACCAAATATTGTTCAAGTAATCAAATGAAGAAGGATGGGATGGGCAGTGCATGTGGCACATATGGGGAAGAATAAAAATTCCTACAAATTTTGGTTGGGAAACATGAATGATAGTGACTGCTTGAAAGACTGTGTGTAGCTGGGAAGAGTATATATATATGTGTGTGTGTGTGTACACACAAATCAAAAATACTGGTGATGTATTTTCATATATTCTAAGCACAGATTGGCTGCATAATATTAAGAAAAACATTTGTGTTAATCATTTTATAATCAATCATTATCAGTGATAGAGGCAGGCACTGTATGCACTTCTCTGTCTCCATTGTCTCCACTGCTGGCATGTTTGCCATGTTCTGCTGTTTGCATGTAAGAACATGAGAACAGTTGCACATATTTTCATGAAATTTAATATTGAGGGGTTGTATTGAAATTTGTTGTCACACTTCAATTTTTGTTAAAATTGTATGAAAACAGCCAGCACTTTATGTCAAATTCTGCATGGTTTGCTGCATGCATCTCTAACTAAACTGTTCCATTTCACTCCATTCAGTGATGCTTACAGATCAATGACTCAAGGCTTCCTCTCTGGGTTTCTAAATCTTTTCTGTAGAACTATTTGGTGGGAGAGATTTGCCCCCTCACAGGACCTCTGCCCCACTCAGTTTAACAAAGGCAGAGAAAAACACATTTATCCATGTCCTGAGTAAGCTTCAAACTCACAGTCTCAGTGCCTGAGTAGTAGAAGACATTATGCGTGTTAGACCATGTGGCCATTGTTACTGAACCTACAGCCTATCTTTTTTCGTATAACTTTGGCTCCTTTTTACCTTGCTTTTACACATTTGCATTGAAATTACACAAAAATTCACCTAGTGGCTTTGCTGTGTCAATCAGTGCCCATCTGTCTGCATGAGCAACTCAGAAACTACTGAACCCATTGTCATGGAACTTGATAATGGGAAATTTTTCCAGAATCTGTCAATACATTCTAATTTTTGCAAAATCAGACAACAATAGTGGACACTGTGAATGAAGTCTTATATAATTTTTGTTTGAATTTCTAGATTAGCTTCCTGAATATTGTATTTTATGGCCGATACACTTTTTTAGTAAACCACACATATGTGTAGATACTTAAACAACAGGATTGTGAGTAGGACAAGTGGTGTGCAATGCATATTTTTATAACTAGTTTTAAGAGCATGTGGTTGTAAATCACTGACCATCATGATAGTGCCAAAGCATTTATATGTTCATGTGTCATATATAATTATTATTGTCTAAATAGTGCTTTATTTTGAATTACTGTGTGAAATGAAGATTGTATAATGTTTCTGTGTAGAGGAATGGACAGTATGAAACTGCATATTTATTTTAAAGTATTTAAACTTGTATTTTAGGAGTATAAATATCATATGTGAATTAAATTCTGTTTGAACTTTTCAAAAATGGAATGTGGGTGGGGGGGAACCCTACTGTACTGTTGAACTCAAGTCCTTCTAAGACAATGGTCAAATTGATTGGTTGACCTGATCATGCAACAAATGTCACAATTTGAATCCTTCAGTTTATTGGTAATATACTTGTACTTGGCATTACTAATATTTCATTCTATTGTCTTCCTACAAGAAGGTTATGGTTTTCCAGGTCCTATTTTTGTGATACTGCAGTGAGTCATTTTTGGATGAATTTTTACATGATAAAGTTGTATCAGAAGTGCAAGAATGTATGTAAATAAATACAAGTGAACAAATATATTCTCACACATTTAGCTATATTTGATTTCTTTCTTCTATTCCTTTACTTTCCATCCCTTTCTTTGTCACTTTGTTGTTCATGTGCCATGTCTATATAGGACACATGGATGTAGGCCTATATATTTTATTCATCAATTTTAAACAAAAGTCTCATCAAGCAAATCTTTTTCAGTAAACTATTTGTAGGTTACTAGATAATGCTAGTTTGGTGTAAGTATTTTATAATGTGATACAGGTACCAATAAGCGAAGCATGAATGTTGAATTGCAATATAATATGGAAATGTTGTGTAAAATTACAGATGTCTTGTCTAATTTTTCTTAAACAAAGAACACATATAGCATTGGACTGAAGGTCGTCTGTTTCAGGATAATGTCTCAGAATTTCCATGGAATGACAGACACAAATATTTGCATTGGGGTTTGTACAGAACTCATTTATCTATGGTCTTTTAAGTGACACTCTCAGTAGCCCAAACTATATAGCATTGAATAGTGGAATGTTTAGGGAATGATGCATTGAAAAGAATGTATAAGGAAGTGGGTGTGGCCTAAATTGAGGCATAATATTACTTCATCAGGTACATGTTTAATCTTTTGAAGTTCTTTGGTATTGCACATAATATTTTCGTGTTATTAGTATGTGATGTCAGACTGAAGGGTAACTCATCTAAGACAATAGAGAAATGTGAAGTTTAATGGGATGTGGAACTTTTAATAAGTACTTCATTTCCAGTTGAAATTGCCACTGTTGTTATCATCAGCTTAATTGAACTTATAAGTTATTGACATCACCATTAAATAGTAATCTTAGATTTGTTTGTTGTGTGTAATGTTAGAGACTCTCCATCTTTTTTATTGGTGTGAAACTAAGTGTGCCCATCTTCTATCAGAGACCCATGTTAGTGACTTCTCACTTACGTACCAGTCATGAACTGGAAAGCTTTTGTCACTTTTAACTGTCAGAGTAATATGTGAGCAGAATCTGAGCAACATACATACACATTTCATAGATCCAATACCTGGATTTACGGTTGAATATGAAACACATCAAATGAAATATGTATAGACCATATATGTACAAAGGACAATTCACATGTGAAACACGTGTGTCAAACAATGAAATATTCGAAGCACATTGAATACAATGAATTCACACAATCAGTGTTAGAATAAAAGTTATAAATATATGAATATATGAGTTATAAGTTTAATCAGTAATCAGTGGCACAATATTAATTTTAAGAGTATTTTAATTTTATTCAATCTTTTCGTATTTTCTCACAAATAAATGCAGCACTTACATGAGTTAGAGGGTACATAAAAAATATTGCAACATCTGTGATGCCTACTTACTGATATACCACACCTTAATTGTGCTGTTTTGTGGTATGGTGTCCACAGTACACATTTAAGTGACAGTTACAGTGTAAAGGACCTAAGACATACACCTCGGTGGAGACTTTTTTGTCAGAGATTTAAACCTTATATGCTTCCAGTATTAATGTTAAATTTTTAGATTTGAACTATGATGACATTACCCCTTGCACATTCCTTATATATTCTTACCCATTTCTTATACCATTCACAGATTAGCAGAGCTACTTGCTTTGATTTATGGAATCATACTTCCTTTATTTTATACTTGCTTTTCTGAGTTATGTGGCATGATGATGTTAGGATGGCACATAAAATGTATGAAACCAGCATTCTGAGAAAAACAGATGCTACCTCCCTTCTTTAATGTGCTTCTGTTTGGATACAAAGGTCACTTATACTTTTAAGTTAATATAAAATTAGTGATTGGATGTTTTCATAGCATTGTTGATGAGGACTATATTTGTTAGGGGTGTGGGATGCTGTATACAAATCTGATAATGTTAATAGTAAATTTAATTTATTTCCTAAGACCTTCTGATATCCATGCTCATAATACACGAAGAAAGATGGATATCCACATCCAATCATACTATACTGATTTATATAAGAGATGTGTAATAAATATGGGGACTAAATTAAATAACAAACTTCCTGGTTACACAAAGGAAATAGATAGTTATAAGACCTTTAAGAAGGAACTGAAATTACTTCTTCTTCTGCATTCCTTTTACTCAGTGGAAGAATTTGTAGCTTTGTAAATATGTAACTTCATTAGCTCTGTATCTAATTTAAGCTTGATTACACTACATGTAAGCAGTTCTGAAATCATTTGTAGAATACTGTGTTCAATGCTGTTGGACTTATCTCACTTCTTGTACATTACTAGAAATTGATGAGTCCAATATCATATGCATGATATTTTGGACTAATAAAGTAAACTAAACTAATTATGAACATCGTTTCCCATTAGCTTGCAAAAGTTTCAAGAATACCTATAATAAATGGATAGCAAAAGGTATTCAAATCTTGTAAGTGTAAAAGAAGCCTTTATTTCTAATTAGAGGAACATAACAAAAAAAAGTTATAAAAATATTGTGCCATTCTAAGTAAAATAATAAATAAGGCTAAGAAACTATACTATTATAATTTAATGAATTCATCTGATAAGAAAGTGAAGACAGCTTCTAGAGTAGTTAAAAAAGAAACTGCAAAAACAAAAGAAGCTTATAAATTCTTACAATTCCAATTGGAAGGAAGAAACATAAATAATCCAAAAGAAATAGCCAGTGTCTTCAATAATTACTTTACCTCAATTGCTGAAAACTGAGTAACAGAAAATCTTAATAAATGTGAAACAATTTAATCAATGAAAAATTTAAAAGTTGATAATATAGGAAAAATTAAATTAATACCCACAACAGAAATAGAAGTAAAAAGTATAACAAAGTCATTCAAACCAAAAACTCTGTAGGTTACAAACGGTTTTCTTGCAAGACACTAAAACATTGTGCACATATAATAAATAAACATGTTAGTCATATACATAATGCATCATTGAGTTTGGGTATCTATCACGACAAATTAAAATTTGCAGTTGTTAAGCTATTTATTAAAAAGGTGATAGAACCAATGTGTCAAACTTTAGACCTATTTCACTGCTGTCCACATTTTCAAAAATACTGGAAAGTGTAATGTTTAACAGATAAAATAAACATTTAAGAGGAAATAAGATCTTGACATCTGAACAGTTTGGCTTTAGGAAAGATTGTACTATTGAAAATGCAGTTTTTATGCTAACAAATAATATATTAACTGCTCCAAACAAATGTAGACAGATAGGCATCTTTTAGCTAGTGCTTGATTGTGTAAACCATAATATTCTTCTAGATAAATTAACATGCTATGGCATCTACAACACAACTATTCTTTTGCTTAAATCTTATTTGGAAAACAGAAAACAAAAAATTAAAAACCACACAGTAAGGAGAGCAAATTCTTTTCAAATTGGGAACAAATGTGGCATTCCCCAGAGTTCGATTTTGGGGCCATTATTATTTCCTTTATACATTAATGATATTCCACTTGGAATAAGTTCTGCTTCCAGACCAATGCTGTATGCAGATGATTCAAGCATACTGATTTTTGGTAAAAATATACATAATCTGCACATAAAGTCTGTAACTGTATTGTATTCTCTGAGTAAATGGTTTACGATGAATGGGCTTTCATTAATTAAAGTTAGATAAAAAATAATGAAATTTGACTCAAATCGCTTATAAAATGCACCATTACAACTTTTATTATGAAGATAAACTTAGAAATTAAGATATGAATACTAAATTTCTTGGGTTAGAAATAGATAAACACATAGATTGGAAGATACGCATTATGCACACTTTGCTAAAACTAGGTAGTGCTTGCTACACATTTAAATGTATCTTGCATCGTAGTAATGCTGAGACATTGATCATGCATATTTTCTTTCAGTAATGAAGTATGGCATAGCTTTGTGGGGTAATTCAATGGATATTTATAGAGTTTTCAAATTGCAGAAGAAAGCTGAATTATGATGGGGATTAATTCCAGAAGATCAGGCAGACCAATTTTTAAGACATTAAAACATTGAAAGTACCTTCCCAATATATTTAATCCTTCATGACTTTTCTGACTTACAATTTGAAATAATTGATGTTTATTAAAACACTCCATAGTAAATATACAAGGAGAGGACTGCACTTTCATAGGCCATGAGGAAATCTTACATATCATAAAAGGTGTTCATTATGTTTGTATTAGGGTCTTTAATAATGGCTTCCCCAAATACATTGCTGACTCAGTGAAAGACAAGAACCAAACTGTAGTGTTACTAAGAAAATTTTAAATTGATTGATCATTTTATTCGCAAACAAATTTATGAATTACTGCTGTGAATCTAATACAGAAGCTGAGTTATGAAACACAATGCATGCACATTATAGGGATTGTGGTATATGTTTGCATACTTGTATATGCATATTAAGACTTTGTCACATACCTGAATTGTTAAAGATGCTTACTATGTGAGAAGTAGACCAGCGAAAAACAACTGTGGTAGTGTATTGTGAGCTTTATAACATTATTTATACTGTTGTAATGACGAAATCTAAACTTCCTCTTCTTGTGTATTGTATGTAGCTTGGTTTTTCTATGAGTATTTTATATTATATATTCTACTACATTATATTACACCACATCACATATTGTATGTGTGTCTTTGTATTAAATTTTATGTAATGTGTGATGTTTGTGTTTCTTTTGGTACTTTATTGCTGTGCATTCATACACTGTTATGACATAATTCATATCCTAAGCCATGCAGTCTGTGCAATAGATCTATGGAATGTATGTAGTATAAATATCAATGTGACACCGCATTGATTGGTAATTACAGATTGTATGGAAGAGCTTGCTTCCTCCATATTCAGGGCAGTCCAATAACTACCCCAGAGATGGAGGCACCAATCTCCTCTGAAATGTCATGAACTACTAACAATCAACACGTTGCCATATCCCAAAAACTGTAGTCTTCATTTATATAATTCATTCATCTTTTCTTTTCCACCTGCAAATCTCCACTACCTGAAGATTAAAACATAGTTGTAAATGTTATACCATATCATAATTGTTACTTTCAGCTCAAGAAGTATTTTACACAAAGTTTGTTTATGCCTGTTTTGAGGCTTTTGCAGCATTGCAGTTGAGATCTTCATTCTTCTGGAATGTGACACCACATCACAGAAGAATGAAGACCTCGAGTTTTGTACAGTTTCAATGATACTGGTTCCCATTTTGCCAGGTAATGACATGAATATAATTTTCAAGAATTTGTTGCCATACAAATTTCTAGAACATCAGACTCCCATCCAATGGTAAGGAATTAAAGGTGTGTCTTATGGGATTGACTCAGCCTTGAATGTACTGGGTACATGAAGCTCTCTCTATGGAACAGTATTGAGCATTTACATCACTGTGAAAATTGAGTGTGTAAGTTGTGGAAAGGTGTAATACAAAAGAATGTCTTTCTGCTGGAAAGCTCAGAGTGGAATGAGTTACAGTTTATTAATTTATTTTGTTGCCATTCGTGTTTAATGACACCTGTTTGTCTTGGGTTTCAGGTTCCACCTGGCCACCTTCTGGTCACAGCGCCACGTGCCCGTATTGCATGAGAGTGTTTGTGAACAATACAAACCTCAAGATCCACATTCGAGATGTCCATAGTGTTGACAAAGGACCATTTATTTGCAATAAATGTGGCAAGCTAGTGAAAAACCGGGGTTCTCTGCGTGTACACACATACCGTTTCCATACTCCAAAACATGAATAATATTAAATGCTGCAGTGTAACTTTAAGACTTGAGCCTGCAGTTAGAATGACTTAATTTTAGTGTGTTTTAGGAAGACTCTAGATAATTTTGCTATTCCAGTTTCAGGTTCAAATTTATACTTCATAGCAGGCTTAATTAAAAGTTACATTTATTAAATCTTGGGAAGCATCATAAGAAAGATAATTATTCTGAGAATAGTTATAAGAAAGAGAATAAAGTGAATTAAGGACCTTACATTGTGCAGAATTGGATTTAATAAAATATGTTTGACATGGAAAATATTTAATGTTGTAGATGTCTTACTTAAGAATGAACCCATTAAAGTCATAATATTATTTTGCATTTTTGACTGATTGTGTTTTGTAATTCAGTATCTGGACAGCATGTGTATGTACCTTTGTGCTTAATATCAGGTCCAAATTCCATATTATGTACCATGTCTTTATAATGTTTTTATTTTTTATTTTTAAATTAAATTGATTTTTAATCATGTAAAGGGTAATGAGAATGTGGCATCTCTGTGAGTAAAGTGCATTTGAGCCCAGAACATGCAGTCTTAGCTGGTGTGAATGCTGTGATTCTCACTAATACTTCTACTGGTATTATCCATGACTTTTGAATACTCTTAAAATTAAATTTATTTGTAAAACTTTTCTTTTGAAACTATGTTTATAAGGTGTTTAGTTTAATAACAGAATTTAGTCAATTTCTGGACACAACAATCTTTTTTTTTTTTTCTTTTTAGTTTATGTAATGGTTTTTCTCAACTGCTTCATCTATAAAGAGTCAATGGAATGACTGTTGACCAGTGAGGTGGGTTGGATGTGGAATGCAGCATTTGTGTCCCAGTAATGCCCCAACATTTTTCTGCTGAGGCCAAGATCTTCATAAAAAATGTGTTTGGCTAGCTGGCATACAGACTAAGAATCAAACCCAGTAGTTCCTGAATGTGATGTGACAGTACTGACTACTTGACCTCGCTGGTCACTTGCTCAAAAATCTGCAAATGTCTCACCTGTTTTTATGCAGTGAAACTGAGAGCCCAGCCCTTGATCGGGGTTGTTAAGATCACAGAGTTTTAAAAAACTTGTTATATTTCCATCAAACATAACCACATTATATTCGTGGTTGACAGAAATGCAATGATTTGTTTTATCTTCATGAATATAACGGGATGTCCGTTATAAAATTAATCACAGAGGTTTAGTTTGATCAAAATCAAATATGTATCATAGATTGCTAGGGGCTGGATAAAATACATTAGCAAACTCAGTGTGGCTCATGGGAACCTGGTTTAGCATTATTGTTGTGTACAAGCATAATAGTTATCCTAATTATTTGTTGTAGACTGATAAAAGTAATTCAGCTTTGGCTGACAACAGAAGAAGAAAGAGGGGCTGCCTGCCTGTGTCTTTGACCTTAACTTGGGATAACTGAATGCCTGATAGGAAACAATTTACAAGTTTCGTACATGAACTAGAATATGGCACTTTTGTGAATAATGTCTGAAACATATCCAGAAAAATTAATTTGGCTCACTCAATGAACTTGTTAGCTCAAAGTTTTGGTAGTCAACTCGTGCCATAATTTTAGTAAGTTATGTTTTACTTTTCTTAATAGTAAAATTATGTTTGGTTCCTTAAATGTTTCAAACCTTCTGACAGAAACATCAGAAGTATTTTGTATGTACATTGAAATAAAAATCTGGCTCGCAGTTTAAGTAGGAGAAATTATTGTACTGGCCTTCCCATCTTCCCCCACTTCCAATTTTTTATATTCAACCAAGTGTGCAATGTCTAGAATTTCTACAGTATTTGATCTAAGACCAGATAGTTACATGTTACCAAATCCAAGAAAGTGTATTGTAACTATGTAAGTTCATGCTCAGGAAGTAAAAATGTAAGGAAACCATTTTGTTTTATGTTTTCAAATTTCATGAAAATAAACCAGAAACAATTTTCTTTCCTTCATTACATTGTTTTTTTTAGTATGGTTGAATAAAAAGTATTAATAATTCAGCTGTTTGTCTGATAGCTGTGGAAACAATTCCACTTGTTTTATGTAAGATGTTTCTAATGGATGTATTTCAATAAACTGAAATAAAATCACTATGATGGACACATTTTTTTCTGTTAATCTATTATTTCTGTTGCTCTTGAATACTTGACAGTGATCTTTTTGTGGCACGGCAGTCAGATATTCTCATTTCCTGCATGTCGGTGATATTCAGTATGTCTCACAAAACTTACGTATCTGTCAGTTTAAAATGCTACAGGTGTAACACGGGTAAGTACTGGAAGCACATAGCTTTGGTTGACTGTGACGTCTTGTTGATGATTATTTTTAGTTTAGGCTAGGTAATATTACTTTATGTAGGCCGGGTAGCTCAGTCAGTATAGCAACGGACTACTAGCTGGATGGTCCGGGATCAAATCCCAGTGGGGACGAGATTTCCCACCTGTCCAGACTGGCCCTGAGGCCCATCCAGCCTCCTGTACCATGGGTACCGGGTCTTTTCTGGGGGTAAAGTGCGGCCAGGGCGTGCTGCTGACCACTCATCCCCTTCTACTGCCGTGGTCATGGAAGAGTAGAGCTATACCTCTACCCACCCTCTGGGCCACACCGGG
>Ga0136643_10002208_pt1 | contig 25005 bp, 10 predicted proteins | sample TergutLab28metaG_FD_96883 | JGI IMG/M metagenome (GOLD analysis project Ga0136643, IMG submission 96883) | Labiotermes labralis P1 segment gut microbial communities from Petit-Saut dam, French Guiana - Lab288 P1 (version 3) (version 3) | ecosystem: Host-associated > Arthropoda: Insects >... | reverse complement strand
TCGAGCACATGTGCTCATCATCAGGAGGTCAAAATTGTATACACAGCCTCTGGTATCATCAGACCTATAGGTGTGATGATGACCTCCTGATGATGAGCACATGTGCTCGAAACATGTAGAGGCATGAAAAAAAACTTATTGTGAAACAAATTTAGTGCATCAAGTTGGTTAAATACTGAGATAAAAAACCAGAACGGATGTTGTAATGCCGAATTATATTCTGCACTGGTAGATTTTTAAATAAGTTGGAGTTTCATTAATCAAGGAAGCGTATCTTTTAGGAAATGTAAGCACACTGCTTGTCCCATGCTAGGAGTAAACGTTTTAATAAACGAAACCTGGTCAGCTCTTGATATACTGTAAACTTTCTATTTGATAAAACAGCCCATGCAAGGAGGTAGTAATTAAAATAAAGTTTCATGTGTGGCAGACAGTCATGGTACATTTTGAAGTGATTTGCAGAGGGAAGTTGACTAGTTACACAGGCGGGTCGCAGTGACTGTACTGAGTCAGAATTGCGAAAAGTGGGATTCCATGAGAGCAGAAGCTTTGAAACTTCTCAATTTAAAAAAAACCTTGATGATGGTCGGCTCGTTAAAAGCCCACAGAATGAGAAATATAATTAATATATAGGCAGAGTATGAAATTGCGTACATACGACACCTTTGTGCATTTTAACGGGCAGCAAGTAATAACTGAGAAGTCTTGTGTGACATTCTGAGGATCGTGCATCATGACACATTCGTATAATGGAAGCCAACAGGATGAACTATTTCTCAACTTTATTTTGATATCCAACTCTACATGTTTCGGACAGACTTACTGTGCACCATCAGGAGTCTTGATACTGTATTCACAGTAACTGGTTGACTAGTTATGTTGACTGTCTGCTAACAGACAGTCAACATAACTAGCAGACAGTTGTTGTGGATACAGAAATTGGTATTTGTCATAATATTTATGTTGACTGTCTGCTAGCAGACAGTCAACATAAATAGTCAACCTATTGCTGTGAATACAATATCAAGACTCCTGATTATGAAGAGTAAGTCTGTCCGAAACATGTAGTAGGGTATATCAAAATAAAGTTGAGAAATAGTGCATCTTGTTGGCTTCCATTATACAATGATAAGCCATACTTACGAGGACGGAATTAAAGAAGTGTCACCTCAGGGGGACGAATCTCTCCTATCCTTTAAGAAGGACGTTCTGCTTCCTTTCCATTACGACGAAAGTTAAAGTTTCGCAACTTATTAAAGAACAATTAAAATCTTTTTTCTTTTTATTTTCCATGAATAGCAGCTTAAAAAATTATTTTCTTTAGGAATGAATTAAGGAAAAGAGGACGAAACGAGAGAAGTTTAAGTGCTACTGAACATTTATGTATATCTGTGTTGAACAATTTCGTAAACTGAATTCTAACATTTTTTTCGAACCTTTAAAGTGGTGTTTCGTGATAAGCTAGAGGCCGCCGGTAGTTGCACAATAGTGAGTGTCAAGACGTATTCAGCTTTTGTAACTACTCTTCTTAAATATGTAAAGAGGAAAGACTGAATGAGTGACGCAAACTAAGTTACGAGTCGCTCTTTCTGATCCTGTCTTCTGTCTGGAGGATAATGCAAGTGCGCCATGCAATAGCGGCGCAACGGTGATTAGAGCCGATGCTGAACGGTGGGAAAACTGGCGACAGACGGTTAGCGCTAAATGTCGTGAAATGAGCGAATGGCATTCTAATTACCTTGCGACTATTTCCATACATTCTTCAGATATTATTATAATTACAATCATTTTTATTTTTAACCTTGATAGTATCAGGTCGATGAGCCGAAGTCTTTAAAATTTAAAAAAATATAGGCCAGACACGCCAGTACCTCTTAATAGGCACTGTTTGTTATAGCAGTGAACAATATTCCGATGGAGGAAAGGCGCGAAACCTGCGTCAGTAATGGCAATAAGCACTTGATGATTAAATTAAAATTAAAAAATCCAAATAATAAGGATTTTAAAAGGCAGTCACTACATAACCTTGCCTGTTTTTTATGTGTTGGCTTTCTGAAGGTCACGCTAAGGACGTTAATTAATTCCAATCTGTAGTAACGTACAGCAGTCGTTATTTTTTTCGAGCAATCTAGATAGGCCGAATTAGACGACATATTGTCACCTCATTCAGGCTGCTGCCGCTTCGTTTCCAGTCGTTTCAGGTTCGACATAACCCAATTCGTTCACCATCGAACGCTCTAAAGGAGATTTTCCTATACATTATGAAAAATAATGCAATAAATTAGGTGCTCTCTGTCTTAGTTATAAAGAACTTTCGGTTTATGAAAGCAATTCTTCATTCTGTGAATTATCCCTCCTGCAAAAAGGAAGAAATAGATGCGTTTTGCGGGAAAAGTTGTGATTTACTGGACAACAAAAAAAAAAACCCACAGTTTTTCAAAGACTTAAATGTTTAAAACATAGATTCTGAACTTTCTTCTTGATTCTATTTATTATTTGTTATTTCTAAGTGGGCTACTGGAATTTTATAGGCTGTGCACCAGAAAGTATCGTGGAAACAAAGAACACAAGATTTTGTTTGCTGAATTCAGTGTTTTATTTGTCCGCCGAAGTTTATAGCATCGAAATTTATAAATAAACGCTCCAGTGTATACATTTGACGTAGTACGTCCTTGTACTACCCACGGCCTTGCACACTGAGGTTATATACAAGGCGGTGAAATTCTGAGCTACATGAGACACCATCAGCTTGCCAAGAAATAACTTGTTTAATGGGGTAAGTTCGGTTTCAAAACCTGGTATCGGAAGACTACAAATACTGAGATGTGTGAAACTGAAATTTTTAATGTTACACACACACACACACACAAATAAATACACACCCAAACACACACACACACACAAACACACACACACAAACCCACACAAACACACACACACACACACTCACACACACACACATACACACACAAATACACACCCAAACACACACACACACAAGCAAACACAAATGGCAAGGGAGGGTTCACAGTGCCTTTTATCAGTGTATAGGACCACCTGAGATAAAATCACAAAATGTAACCTGGATGAGGTGCCTTTTCCCGTACGTATGTCACTTATGCATGAAATCACTACTTCGTGTAAAGTGTTATGTAGAAAGAGCGGTCTCGTTTGAATATCAGCCTAATCAAAACTACGGTAGCACTGATGATATTCCCACCCCCGCCATCCTGTCAGGCAAACCAGGCGGACATTACTATTACTAGTTCCACATAAAGACCAATTTACCTTGCAAATCTCTCATTCCCTCTTTTCTGGTCTGCTCTGAATCTCATTCAAGAAGTGCTCCCCCTTGAGAAATTTCGTATTTTTCCATTCTTCCTTTCTCTTATGATTTTTTTTTCGCCATTGCATGTAGGCCTATATATTGGAGCAATGCTAATTTAAGTAGAAGGTGGTTTCCTTCTGAAGAAGGATTTTGGAATATATTGTAGCTTTGTGGTTTCTTTTGTGAGACTTAATGAAAATACACTGAAGAAAGGTTACTGTGATTTGCTTCACCCCCTTGGATCCAGTCTGCTGTGGTTTGCATATCTAGATGGTGATCTAAAAGGCAGTTTACTGGAATAGGTTATTGTCACGTGGAGTTGTTCAAGTTTTGATTGTGGGGGAAGGGGGAGATAGAGCTGGCTGTCACAGAATATATTATGAAGGAAGGTAGGGAAAAAAAAGGGAATTTAATTTTACCTGAAATGTGACGCCACTACTGTACCATATATCAGACATAAATCAGTACATTTAATTAATTTTTCATTTGTTTTGAGCAGTGTCACTATTGAGCTGTATTTACTCGGCAGCTGAGGTGATATAAAGCACGAAATACAGAGGATCTGTGAGCGGAATTTCATGCTCATGGGATGTGGACACCAATAACGTTTAAAGGAAGCAAGGTAATTCCATACACCTGGGTGTAAGATACACTTATATGTAAGCCTCGTGGCCCAAATACCTAACTATAAATTTTGGACACTTGCATACTTTATAAAGTTCACTAATGTGCAAGCAGGGCAAAGTGCTGGGATATTTTGAAACTGCACTTGTGTTTAGGCCTGTTGATGCTCAATTCTCTTGCTGGACCTGGAGAGGCTTCTTCTGTAGGAGTCTACCGAAGCAGGGACTAGAGCCCTTCCCTAGTTCATACGCGTGCTACAGCAACTTACTGACGTCAAGAATCATTTGTACTTATCATATAGTTGGAAAAGGAAAGTTTGCTGGCCTGGCAGGAATGAATTTTGGCATGTTGTTTAGTAAAAATGATCTCTTCCACACAGCGTGTTATGAAATGCACTTGACACCCTTCGGCTAATATTCTGCCATTATCAGGTTCTTATACTGTTGAAACAGTTAAGTGTTTAAAGGACTTATTTCCACCTGCTCCCCAGGTGTCTCAAGTGTCAGGTTAGAGGACTAAGTCCATACTTAGACTTTCTGTATTATCCTTTCGCCAGTTGTTTTGCTTTTGATATTCCAAAGTTTTCCACTCCAATTCCATGGACTTTGTTTTGTCTGTTACCAATCCCACCACTCTACTTCCGTGACAATTATTATTCTTATATAAATTCCAATTCGCATTATTTCGTTTTAAAATCTTCTCTTACTCTTTCACTGAAATGTCCTACGAATGTGTCCATACATAACTTTAGGTTTCATCTCTAATTTCTCTCAAAAACTGAATTTTATCACCACTTTTATCCTTATATGGGAACGCACATTCAGACGAATAGCAGCACGGCAACGAAATCTTCGTATCAGACCTTATAGAGGACATTCTGTCACTAACAAACTTTAGCCGCTTAAAGGCTGGTACTTGCATTGAATCCACCCATCAGTAATGAAATCCCTACCCGTCAGATTTGCATAGAAAAATTAATAAGAATCTGCCCTAAAATATGTATCAAGAAGCAACAATATGCACTTAATTCCCCTGATGTATTGTTGTTGTGATATTTTCACCTACATGTTTCGGCCGGTAATCCATATATATTCAGGGTGACATTTCTGTTACAATAATAGAGCGGAATCAGATGTGTCAAATTACTCCACAATATTAGAAATTTATATAATTATTGTTTAGAATTCCAAAAAATAATTATATGAATTTCAATATTAATGTGCTTATTGGTTAGAATTATATAACATGGGGCATATTAACCTAATAACCTGCTCGTTAATTACATTATCAGCTCCTGAGCTACAACTAAATGCAACTTACAGACCTACTTTGCATATCATGCCAGTGTCTTCGTCGGCCTTAATCTTTACAGGCTTCTTACAGTCCATTGTTCCAAGTTTCATGTCTATTTTCTGCTACTTGGGCCATTCCAGGGAATCTTTACACGTCAGAAGCCCTAGTAAACGTATTTAAAATAGTTGAATAAAAAGAGACCAACTTGATGTCACTTGCTTTATTATTTCATTATTTAATGCTCAACATGTTTCGGATGTTAATACATCCATCCTCAACAGCTTGCGACTTATTTGTTGAGTTATTTCATGTGTTGTATTGCTCTGGTACGATGTGTGTTGGTGTTACGTTGTGGTTTGGCTGGGGTGGTGTGGTATCCGGATGCAGGCTCCCGTCCGAAACAATACATTTCCTATCCGGGAGTATAAGTAAGTTACATTCTTTACGGACGTTCTCAGGCAATTCAGTCAGTATTGCCACTTTACTAGAGACTGCGCAATCTGGGTTCGATCTCCGGAAGGAGAGAATTTTCTAGTCACCACCATGTCCAGCCGGGTCTGCACACACAACAGGTTTCCCACCGATGAATGTCGCGGACATTTAACTTGGAGAAAAGTGGGCGGCGCGTGAAGCTTACTACTCGCGTGTATCCAACACGGAGGTTAATAATGCCGGGAGCTCTGCCTCCTCTTTATGTCTTTTCATGGGCTGTGCTACATTAAGCACATAAAGAAGGTGACTTCCTTTTTATTCAGAGAGGCGTTTTTGTTGTAATGTTTCTAGGCTGAAGGAACTGGTATTGTCACCGCCTGGAACAGACATAATGGTCCCTTATCGCGCAGGAAATTACCAATTTATTATGCAGACTTGTTCAACAGATTTGCTTGCATTGCCTATAAATATGGCTACAGTAGACGGTATGCTGTATACATATACCTACATTGTGCTGTTTCAATGCATTTCACAATCACACTTCTCACTTTTAGCGACGTATTTTAATATTACTAGTTGTTTGCTAGCGAATAATTCTCACGTAGGAAAATAAAATATTTAACCAACAAAACTTAACAGCACCTTAATAAACATTACAAATTGTAGTGACTTGTTCTTGATCCTGAGTAATTTCTTTTGGAGATTAACGGATCATAAGCAACGAGTAAATACGAAACAAACGCTTTTGAGCGCTTGTGAGTAAGAAACAAAACCTTGCAATCAACAGATCGGTCTGAAACAGAGGCCAAGAGGGTACAAGGAACGTTAGCTTTCCTTGACCACCGCTTGAGGCAGCACTGCCAATTTTTAGCCTTAGCCTTTATTTTTATTGTTAAAATCTTTTTTTTGACAAGGAAGTGATGAAAACAGAGGGAATTTCTTCAAAAACAAATAATTAACTTTCTAAAACTGTCTTTCTTGCAACAGTCCATTTGGTAGTTCCGTAGATCAGGATGCCGCAAAGATATGTGCTGCAGTTTTCCCTTATCGGCTACGTCTATACCCCAAGTGGTCGCTCAACATGTAGGATTTATAAATAATAGCACCGCTGCTCTCTAATTTCTCTTGTTGGGAGATGCAATATTTGTACTAAAAAAATCTTGGTCTCCTGCAGCAGATACTGGAATTTATTGCACTCCACATGACTTACTGCACTACAACTGTCACAGTTACGCAGTATTACTCGACTGCAATAAGAGTATTGTGAGCATTCCCATTACAGGGCCTTACAGTGATTACAGGCAGTGAGATTTAATTTACTTCAGGTATAATGTTTATTCCTACATTACCTTAACGCAGGGGTGTACAGATTCCGGACTCCAGGTCGTCGTAGCTCACGGTGACGCCTAATATTTGTGGGTCTTCAATATGGAGCGCCTAAAATTTTAAGGTTATTCCTAGACTATTTTCAAATTTGTGAACTCGTGCGCTTTGGTCGTTTCGTCAAAGCCTCGTTTTTAGTAACGGGATGTGTCACGGGAGGGTGAGCTTTGCACGTAAATACGACAGGTTGATGGTGCTGATGCTAACTGTTGCATCCCAAGAGACTTTTGTAACACGTTCCGGGGTCATCGCATTACCGTGCATTGATTAGTTTCTTTACTGGACTGGAAACTGATCAGAGTGTAACTGAGTTATCGGTTTTACTGTCAAACATAAAAGGCACTGTAGTCAATAATAAACGAAAAATACTATTTAAAGGATATAATTTGTTCATCGGCGGTGGTTCATTCCCCTCACAGCATTACTTCAAGTCGAAATGCAGTTGGATTCCCCGCAGAATATACCGCAGTGTAAATGATCAGTCCGTTTATCGTGGGGGGGGGGGGAGGTTTCCAGCTGTTCACAGTTTATCTAGAGCTAAGAATTAGTTGGTGTAGCGCTGATTAATTAGGGTCGGAAACTTCTCTTAATATTTTTATTATCTTGTTTATGTTTCATTTTATTAACCGAAGCTCATCATTTTCTGTTGGAAACGAGGATGGATTTTTTTTTAATTCTTCATTTGAAGTTATGCATGTTAATCCATTTCATACCTTCAGATTCTAGGCCATTTATTTGGGGTCAGCTTGATATTGTCCTTCCACGTATTTCTAGGCTACCAAAGTGGTGTTTTCTTGTTAGGTTTTTTGACTGAATTGTTTTATTCAGTTTTAGTCTCTAATGCCTGCTCTATGCCCTGCCTTTATTTTACTGCTTAATTGATCACATTTAACTTCTCACGAAGAGTACACGTGTGAAGTTTCTCACTGTGTAATTCTCTGCAACTTTTTTGTATTATCCCCCCTCTGTATCTTAGCAACACATTTTCAGTCATCCTGAGTGCACATTCGTACTCTATTGAGAACAACTAACCGTCACATTCATGTAAAAAAAGCAACATAAATTTATTGTATTTTTCTAAACTTACACATTTCTGACCCGTTGGCAAAGAAAAGCGGCATAAATACGTCCGTTAACTTTGTCGTGTCTGTCTGTCCGTCACTGCTTCTCTCTGCTCCTATATATCAAATCCAGGATCACTGAAAGGGTTTTTATGAAATTACTCTCTGTGAAGTTTGATTAAAATTTGTATGCACTTCGAAATTTCGATTCGATTCCTACACCAATAGTTCACACTTTCTTTGAAGACAGACCGACATACGTGTGCGCGCGCACGTAAGAATGTAACTGGCAGTGAAATAGCTGAATGTTTATCGAAGCGGAAAACGTTTCGATTATAAATTTTTAAGAAATGTGGAGCATATTATGGCACAAGAATATTTTTTCTATAGCTATAACGATTTTTGAGTCACTTAAACAAATGTGAGTCGATGTGACGTGATTTTTATGTGTACGCTTCTTTAACGTTTATTTGTGAAGAAGATCGGAGATGGGATCACGGATGGATGCTCCAATAACGATCATAAGCATTTCTCGAAATTATTTGTTCACAATTTTACCACGAATAGATTTTTTGGTCTGTGTCACTTTTCACGAAATACTTAAAATCTGAAACTGTTTTGAAGAAATTGTTGCCTGTTTTATGTTTGATTCTGCATTTTTCAAAATAAAGAAATGATGTCTACTGCCTATGTGCGTATCCCATCTGTAGAAATGATGTGTTACAGCTTCCGTCCGGACACTCGTCCATCCTGCCTGCACTTAACCTCCTACCAGCAGCAACACGAGAACCAGACGGCCTATGTGGTAACCAAAGCTATCGTCGTGAGCTCCTGATGATGGGCATAATGGTGCCCGAAACATGTCGAGCCTAATATAAGCATAATGAAGTAATAAGTTGCATCTAGTTGGATTTTTGTTCTTCATTTACCCGTCTGTAGAATTTGCACCCTTTATAGTACTTACTACGACATTCACGCTGTGATTAATTAATCTGGCGTCATATTTGGTTTCAGTGATTAAATAAGTCAGGTAACGTTTCGTTAAGCAGGAAAGGAAGCCATAATAAAGTAAATTTCTTATCTTGGTAAATGTATTTCAGAAACTCTGAAACTGATGTTACGTTCATTTTTAATTGAATCTAATTTTATGGCGAAGAATAAAAATGTATTACAGTTGTCACGGCAATGCGCGAATCTCTCTAGTCCAAGAGTGGTCTACTCTTAAAATTGGAAATCGATTGAAATTTTAACTTTATGGTTCAGAGTCGTCTCTACTGAGTTATGAAATTGCAAGTTTTGTAAAGTCAAATTTCCATTTATTAAGCCTCTGCTGCTTCATGCTCCGGTAGGTTTCACTGTCCCCCACTGGGTACGAAGAAGGATGGGTTCCATAACTCTTTTGGAATCAGTAAAACTGTTTCTGCTTTGAACCGAACACTGGTCGTCTGTGCTGTAGCCAGTTATTTCTCACAGACACCTCGATACTTATACATGAGGTTGACCAAAGACATACATACTTTTTCTCATTAATTTATTCCAATTAAACTATCCTGTACATTCTTATAATAAAACCAACTGGATGCACTAATTTCTCAAATTTATTTTTGGAATGAAACTCTACATGTTTCGGACAGTTTCTCTGTCCATCATCAGGAGTTTTTCACTGTACACACAGCAATGGTGTATGACATACACCATTGCTATGTGTACAGTGAAAAACTCCTGTTGATGGACAGAGAAACTGTCCGAAACATGTAGAGTTTCATTCCAAAATAAATTTGAGAAATTAGTATATCTAGTTGGTTTTATTATAAGAATTTATGACGATGCACGGTCACCTGAAATTCAAGTATCATCTACATGTTTCGCACAAATAATTTTCTTCAACAGCAGGTCATTTCTGTACCCGCACCATTTAGAATTTTACCATAAACCTATGGAGTGTCTAGCCGCTAACACGATGTGATAAGAACAGTTCCAGTCACATCATGTTAGCGGCTAGACATCCACAGATGCATGGCAAAATTATATATGCTGCGTGTACAGAAATAACTTCCTGATGATGAATAATCCTTTGTTCGAAACATGTAGAAGGTAGTCTAATTGGAACAAATTAATGGAAAAAGTATGCATTTTGTTGGACATCCTGACGTATACGTTTCACGATGCACGCTTCAGAGAATGTAAAAGAAAATCTCGATACTTATACAGTTTAGACCTATAAATGATGCTATATTTTAATACAGGCCTCATATTATTTTACATCATGATAAAGATGGTTTAAAAGAGACAGTGTGAATGGAGTGTTTGTCTTTCGGTGCGTAGTCAGTATTTTAGCTCTGAATTTGTTACGAAGAAATTTCGTAAAATATCTCGATCTTGAAACATTTGGTTACGATATGCAAATGTCGAAGTGAGCATCGTTTTTAACACTTGGACTGGTCATTCTTTTTGACATTCGGTTCAATGCAGTTACAGTGGAAAATAACGAGTAAATTAGGTTTTGAAAGGAGGCATGCCACAGGACTGCAAAATTACAGACCACGGCGATATATGAACGTTAATTATCTTACCACTTTCATTTCGACATTGACAAAGTAAACAAATAAAGTGTTGTATTCCGTTAAAAATAATATTTATTTTAATCTAAATGAAAATTTTGTTTTTCCTGCAACAAAAATGTAGATGGGGTTTTTAAAATTATGCTTTGAGCAGGGTTAAAGCGCAATTATGTACGTAGCCTGTTATATCATGGGCCGGGTAGCGTAGTTGGTATAGCGACTGGCTACAAGCTGGACGGTCCGGGGATCGAATACCGGTGGGGACGAGATTTTCCACATCTGTCCAGACAGGTCCTAGGGCCCAAACCGCCTCCTGTACAATGGGTACTGGGTCTTCCCCGGGGTAAAGAGCGGCCGGGGCGTGCTACTGACCCCTCACCCCCTTCTAGTGCCGTGATCAAGAAAGAGCAGAGCTATACCTTTACTCCCCCTATGAGCCGTACAGCCTGTACAGAGCCTCAGTGTCTGTACAAGGGTACACTTTACACTTTTTTTACTGTCATATCATCAATTAAAACTAGTCATGGTTGAGGATATTGAAAATTAATTCTTAATACTCGAATCATCCCTTTGTGTACTTGCGTCTGATTATTTTATTTACTAAGCACAAATAACTGATAAAAAGGTCGGTGTCTGAACTTTAGAATGGAGCCGAACCGAAATAGCTCAGACGGTATAATGACTGGACCACGGGCTTGATAATCGAGAATTAGTGGCTAGATTCCGGCAGGGGTGAGGGTTTCCTGTTTTTTAAGCGTCCAGGCTGGCAGGGGGACCGACCAAGCCTCCAAATAAGTAGGTAAGATGAGCCGAATTTCCCACTGGTAAAGCGCCCGAAACGGGACGTGACCGTTTACCTCGATCTATTAAGGAAGTATGGAGCTCTGCCTCCAGTATCCATTTATGCCCTCATGGATTGCGCTGGGAAAACTGTAACTTTACCCAGCTTTTAGAATTCTCTTCTCAAAGGCTTGCTAGCGAATGTAAACACAATGACCCGTCGATTAGCTTATCAGCATTGCCAAGAAATTTTCGGCGCCACAGCCGTCAGCCGCGCGGCAGAATTTATCGACTATATTTAGTCTCTCGTGCTTCAGTCAGAAAAAAACTTCTTACAGTGCTGCGAAGTGGAAACTTCTGTGCATGATCGTGGGCCTATGAATCATGTTTGATCCTCATACTCTATTCTCACAGTAGACCTACTAAACTCTTAGCAGTACACACGCAACTTACTGCATGGTCGGTGTCCGTAAAAACTGCGACGCCGGTTTAGGCGCCCGGGTGTGTTTTAGTTATACACATTTTCGCCTCTTTCATTCTGTTCTGAAACGTATACGAAATCCGTGTGTGATACCGAAACGTTTGTGCCAGTAGAGGCGTCGTTAGCACACTGTTGTTCTGGGCATGCGCCTCAGCATGCGTATGTAATCATTACCATGACCTTGCTAGGTTTGGTCGTAAGGCCTGTTCCATTGCATCTAAGGATGGTCTCAGTCTTTGTTTCATCCCTTTGGTCGCCCCAGATCTCATTGTCCAATCGGCTCTAAGCAGACTGCCAATGGTGGAAGGTTTTCATTCGATCCTTTCAAAATTGTTCTCCTTTCTTGTTGCTGTCTTTGTATCTTTTAAAATATTGTGACTCATTCTGCTGTGATGTCAGAACTGCTTATGAAGTCTTGCAGTTGTCACGAAACGAAGGTATTTGTGCTGTTTCTGATTTCTGGTATTGTTTTTATTTAAACGTCACCTTTGCTTTCACAAACAATTGTTCCTCTGGACGTGGCGGTATTATCATTTACCATTTGTGTGTCAAAGTTTCTTTCAGTTGTAGCTACCACTTGTTTTAATGTAGCCTTACGTCAGCATCTCTTTTCATTTACAAAAAAAAAAGATTTATAAGTAAAAGTCGTCAGATACTTGTTTTATAGTTATCCATTTGTTTTCTTTCTACTGAATTTACATGCATATATTATTCTGATTACTTGAGGTTTTTTGCTGGAATGTGTGTCCTATGTTCATAAAAGTGTTCTTGTCATATATTTTTTTTTTCGGTGTTGTGGCCCAACGCGGTCTATGGCCTCCTCATTCTTCAGCTTTCCAGATCACACACAACGACGCCTCACAGTCGGTAAGAATCTTCTGGACGAGTGATCAGCTTGTCTCTGAGACCTTTACTTGACAATAAACAATATTCACAACAGACAAAAGTCCGTTCTCCCCACGGGATTCCATCTCAAATCTCAGCAGGGGAACGGCCACAGAACTACATCTTTGACTGCACGATCTTATATTTTGATACAACATAATTTGAGACTGTATTTAACTACAATTTCGATTCTAAGAATTGTATACAAAACACAAATTTAATCGCACTTGACAATTCTAATTAATAAGTTGAAACACAAACTGCATATGTCATAAAGACGCCCTGATATTGGGCAATAAGTCAGGCCGAAACATGTCAGAGAATTTACTAATAATATAAAAATATTGTGCAGCAAGCTAATATTGAACTTTTGTAAAGTGCGATAGAGAACTGGTGAGTTCATCATTGTGAGAACTGTCCCACGATTTAAATTCTGGGGAGTTGCCCTCTCGGCCAACCTTCTAAGTGGTTTTGACTAAAATTTGTAATGACGTTAGTCAGATTGTGTCTTAGCAGAACCTAATTAGTGATAATCTGTCTGTGACATATGCGTAGAGCGGTACTATATTATGCATGGCTTCCAGTGACACTTAATAGACGGCAATGCAGAGGGGCGGCAATACAGAGGTGTCTTCGTATTAAAGATGTCTCTGAATAGGAAGCTGTGTGCCTCTTCGTCACGTTTGTCGCTATTTTACTGCACAACCTCTACCATTACCTCTACCTCTACCATTACCACTCCTTACCAACCTCACAGAGATGAAATTCTGAATACACATCGTCAGATATTGAGGTGATGTCTACTACTGTATATGCCTGCTTCGAAATAATATTTTTTAGGTCCAGGGTTAGGACCTCAGACCATGACATTACATTCATTTTCTCATGCGTTTTGACCGTTCTTCTGACAAATATGGCCACACTGTTTCATTTGTCGACTTTTCCGGATTTTACAAGAAAGGGTTGCTGAGATAAATAAGAAATGGTTGCTGCAATGACTAAGAAATGGATGCTGAGATAACTAAGATGTTGTTTAGAGATGACTAAGAAATTGTTTCAGAGATAACTAAGAAATCGTTGCTGAGGTAACTGATAAGTGGCTGCTGAGATAACTTCGAATTATTTGCTGAAAAACTAAGAAATTTTTGCTGAGATTACTAAGAAATGCTTTCCGAGATAACTAAGAAATGCCCATCGTTTTATGGAATCCGAAGACATATTACCTACCATTTTCCCAACATAGATCCACCAATGCTGCCTGACGTTTGTTATGTTAGTTCGGTGTACAGTCTGTCACGCTTTCTAAACTGTATCTTCACATGTTCCGTATAAGCGCAGGTCTTCCAAGTGGTGCCTTCCGAGCTTTCGAGGACATTGCTGTAAGCATGAGTAATGTTTCCCATATAAGCTGTAACTGCTTTTTTTTTTTTAGATAACTGACCTTGCAATGAAATTTTGGGTCTCTGAATGCAGAAACCTGTAAAATAAATTGGTGTTTGCATTTATGTGATATCTGCGCAAGATGATGTGGGAAGTGTTGTAGGATTTTGCCCAGAAGCATCATTTTGAACCTTGGCCACATTATTGGTTGTTCAGACTGATATTTAACATTATTTTTCTCAGCATTTCGATTTCAATACTTAGACAATGTTTTGAGGTAGGGCACGAGTATTCAAAGTCATTATCTGCCATTCATTATCATTTCACATCTAATTTGAATGTTTGAAATTTAAGAGTTTGAAATAGTGCAGTAAAATAGATTACGAATGAATCAGTTGACCATTAAAAATTTCAAGATTTAAATAATAGGCCTATAATCTTTGCAATTTATGCAATGTTATTTTTTGCCTGTGTTAGATTAATATGTGTTCTGCCTGTACAGGCTCCATATACGTCTAAGCATGCAAGTCGTGAGTAGGGAAGACTCAGGTTGGAAGGTACTACCTGCTCAATACCTTGATGCACGGCAAGGTATATATTTTTACACCTTCATTTGCATAGCGACTGTTGCTCACAGTCAGCCGCTATAAAAAGGGAATCAGTCCTTTGTATTGAGATTAAGGCGGCCGGAGCGGCAACAAAACACTCAACCGTATCAAATGAAGAGGCAGAATTCATCGAATGTTACCTTCTCTGTGCCATAAGTCTTATTGGTGCGGTGCTTCAACGCAGCGATACTTTGCTCTTGTTTATGCGAACGCAACTAACTCACTAACTTTCTTACATACTTATTCCATGCAGCCGAGTCCTTAAGCTAACCGGTTTGCAGCTAGTCAAGAAATTCCCCACATTTTATGCAACCCGAAGGTTCATTACCGCATTCACAAGAGCCCGACAACTGTCCCTACCCTGAGCCAGCTCGATCCAATCCGTACCCCCACATCCCACTTCCTGAAGAACCATGTTATTATTATCTTCCTATCTATGCCTGGGTCTCCCAAGTGGTCTCTTTCCTTCACGTTTCCCCACCAGAATCCTGCATACGCCTGTCCTTTCCCCTGTACGCGCTACATCCCCCGCCCGTCTCAATCTTCTCGATTTTGTTATCCGAACAGTATTCGGTGAGAAGTAAAGATCAGTAAGCTCGTCAATATGTAGTTTTCTTCACTCTCCTGTGACCTCGTCCCTTTTAGGCACAAATATTCCTTTCAACACCCCATTCTCAAACACCCTCATCCTAGGCTCCTCCCTCAGTGTGAGCGACCAAGTTTCACACCCGTATAAAACAGGCAAAATTGTAGTTGTGTATGTCTGTATATAGCAACTTGACCGAAAATTCTGCGACCCACGTACGGATTTTTTTCACATCGTTCCCAAATTTGAATATGTAGGCTAAATGTTGCGAATATTCATAACGCACGTTTTCTCACTTTTTGAAGTAGTAAGACTTAAATCGTGTTTATTTATTAAGTTAGGCATCCATTTACGATATAAATATAAAATGTTACTTCCGCTAATTTTTGTTGCCGTTTGGACACGTAAATACAGGTATTACTGTAACTGAAGAATAAAAACCAACTAGATGCCACATATTATTTTATTGTACTTCTTATAGGCTCAACATGGTTCGGGCATTACTATGCCCGTCATTTTTCATTGACAAATTCCTTCCGATCGCACTATGACCCTGAGGTCGACTCAGCCTCTAACAGAAATGAGTACCAGGAGCATTTCCTGGGGGTAGAGGCGGCCGGTGCTTAAGGCTGACAACCTACCACCATTCTGTGCCGTTGTCACGAATTCTGGGAACCTTAACTTCCTGCAGCCCTCTGGGCACCTGCAGGCCTGTAATGGGACTGATTTAACTTTCCTATGCCCATCATCAGAAGCTCGCGACTATGATGTTGATTACCACATTGGTCGTTTCGTTTTTGGTTTGCTGTAGGTTGGAGGTTAGGTGCGGTTAGGCTGGAGTAGTGTCCGGGCTGCAGGCTAATATGCCCGAAATATTTTGAGCCTATAAGAAGTATAATAAAATAATAAGTGGCATCTAGTTGGTTTTCATTCTCCAGTTATCACAATGATGCACGGTCCAACAAACATCAAATTCACAAACAGGTGTTACTATTTTGGACACTTTCTTACAATAAAACGAACTAGATGCACTAATTTCTCAAATTAATTTTTGGAATAAAACTCTTCATATATCGGACAGTTCCTCTGTCCATCATCAGGATTTCGTCAATGTAGACACAGCAATGTTGTATGTCATACAGGTTTGCTGACAGCTGTCAGCAAACCTGTATGACCTACACCATTGCTGTGTGTACAGTGAAAAACTCCTGATGATGGACAGAGGGACTGTCCGAAACATCTAGAATTTTATTCCAAAAATAAATTTGAGAAATTAGTAAATCTAGTTGGTTTTATTATATGAATTTATCACGCTGCAAGGTCACCTGAACGCCAAATTCTACTTTGGACACCTGGACATTTAGTGCAGTAAACGTGTAACCGTCCGCAAGGTTTCGGTGGCAGTGTTAGTGTAAACTTTTACAGACGCAACAACATAATCAGTTGCAGTATTATTGTGTAATGTTGAAATTCACATCGTGAAATTTGCTAGACGGCTATCGTTGCTTTAAATCTCTTTTCCCTTCCCCTCTATAATCGATATTTGGATACTCCTTCCACTTGCAAGTTATTCATAAGAATCCCATAATGTATTCATGACTTGCTCTACTCTACTTGATATTCCCAATTTTTCCTCTGAATCTCGTTCAGTGTCTACTATAGGGCCCACTTACAAAATATTTCGATAGAGAATCGATATTCAATGAGAGTAGTGTATCGACATCTCGTCTAGATTGTATGCTAAGCACGGAGATAAGGGAGAATTGAGGTGAATCGAGTCATAGAGGTCAGCTAACTCCTACAATTCTGAATTTAGGTTGATTATACAATTTGTAGCATTTAAAATCTTACAGTTATGAGAGTAAGAGTATGTATTGGTAGTCACGACTGTTGAAAGCCCAGGTTAAGGAACCAGAAAACGTTGCGATTAATTGCTGAACCGCCTCATGTTCTTTGAAATTTTGCTGCTTGTTTGTTCTCATTTTCATACTTTCATCGTCCATGCTATTTCTACGGCCTTCTGTTTCTTCTTTTGCCCAATAATTTCACTCATTACCCACTCCGTTTGTGGTTCTCTCAGTCTTGTGCACGAAATTAGTGCCATTATGTATACGAAATTCATCCGTCTTTCTCCGAGCCATTCGACGAACCATCTCCTTCCCTTGTTTCGCCTTTAATTACTTCGTACTTTGCAAATTATTATTCTTGTTGAAATGAAAGTTTGTTGCAGGAAGGTGTTTTAATGTTGTCATTTCATGCAGGGATTTTGAAAAGGCTGAACTTATTTACCGCGACTTTAAAATACCAAAGTGTATGTTGAATGTGTACAATATTACTTGATCAGAGGTGTCATTTTTTGTATTACCACCTAATATTATCAGTGCGATCAACGTGAGGAGAAAAAAATGAGTTAACTTGTAGCACGCGTTGGAGACATAAAATGCTTGCCAGTGTTAACCAAAGAACTGAAGAATAAAATCCAACTAGATGCCACTTATTACATTATTATGCGTATGTTAGGCCAACATGTTTCAGGCACCATTATGCCCATCATCAGGAGCTCAAGACGATAGTGTTGGTTACCACATATGCCGTCTGGTTCTCGAGTTGCTGCTGGTAGGAAGTTAAGTGCAGGCAGGATGGATGAGTGTCCGGACCGAAGGCTGTAACACGAGTCGTGTTCCAGCCTTCGGTCCGGACACTCAGCCATCCTACCTGCACTTAACCTTCAACCAGCAGCAACTCGAGAACCAGACGGCCTATGTGGTAACCAAAACTATCGTCTTGAGCTCCTGATGATGGGCATAATGGTGTCCGAAACATGTTGAGCCTACATAAGCATAATAAAGTAATAAGTGGCATTTGGTTGGATTTTATTCTTCAGTCGTCAAGATGATGCACGATCCAGTACACATCATATTTAACTAAAGAACCTTGATTAAAAACGTAACTTGCCAATCTTAAATTTAGGCTATGTGAGAGATTGACATTGAACTGGCATGTGGTTCATGTTATGTTTCCCTTGTGGGATGAATTTGTACAGTAGACAGACTCATGGGCATAAGTGGAGCCTACACGGACATGCATTCTACTGTACCTGCTACCAAGGAATAACAACGGGAGGATTATTTATGTAATTAGTAACTTTCAATGTTCTGTTGTGGCCGATTTTGTTAAAACCATAGAACTTTTGTTCCTAAGAACACTTTGACTGTTAACAGTAACATGCCTTTTTTAGCTACTTACTTTATGCTGTTCTAAATGAAATGTTACCAGCTGGTTCTCCTGCTATTTGCAGTCTACACCGCTCTTCTCTGCTAAGATAGTATACATAAACTTGCCCGTTTTAAACACTGTCACACATTTTTAGCCACTTCACTTTGATGTGAGAAGTTACTCACCGATAACACGATCTTTGTTTCGCTGGAGGCATTACGCTTGGCTTCCAGGTTAATGGTGTAGATTCTGATAGATTGGCGCTCTACAACGCGATTTAGTGACGTAAATACTTCTGTGTTTTGCCTTAATTAGCGTTTTATGTCCTTATATTGCGCGCAAGACTGACTTGTTTCTCAGTCCACCAGATTGCATTGTGAATTGCACTGTATTGGTAAATTAAAAATCTGATTACACTTGTAGGTAAAGGAATTTGGGCATCCTACGTAAAAGAGATCTCTGCCATTTGGATCCTTCAACATATATTTTGAAGGAAAAAATCGAAGAGTATAAGATGGGTGAAATGTGCAGGAGGCGTAGGATAGGTGGGAATCTCATAAATAATTTTAGTTGCATTCTTCAACAACAGAAGCAAAAGGGTAGAAATGAAGTTAACAGAGATTATGTTAAAATAGATTGAAAATAAGTTTTGAGTGCGTGGAATTTATTAAATTGGCTCGACAGTGGAATACAAGTGTTTCTGCGAAGTAATCGGGGCATTTCCCGGATTAGGAAAATCATGTCAGGGACAAGTTCCTTGTCCCGTGCATCCAGACTGGCTATGAAGCCCACTCAACCTCCTGATGAGGGCAGCCTCTCAGGGGTTAAGTAGCCAGCGCTTAAATCTGAATAGTCATTTGTACCTAATGAAGTTAATAATTCGTGAATCCGAATCGCTACTCCATACGCTGTTCGGAACTGGTGCGTTTTTGAGTGCAGGTAAAATGTTACTTGAATTGTAGGAGGATAGAGGGTAATATAGGGCTCCCGTGAAAGTGGTAAATGAAGTTTGATTTCCATAGAATTCTTGGTGTTTCACAGTCAGTCAAGTGATTGTCGGCTTAGGAAGAGAAAGTTACTAGATGCTTAAATTTTAAAAATTACGGTAAACTGTAATGTGTGTTGCAAAGTGCTGAGTAGACTAAAACAGTGCTAAGTGAAGAACAATATTAACACAATGTACGTTTGTTAGCACACGTGTGTGTACATTCGTTCATTCATTCACTCACTCATTCATTCTTTCTTTCTTTCATTCTTTCATTCATAATACATACATACATATGTGCATAAATACATATATTTATACATAATAATTACATACTAAAATACATACATACATTGATTAACATTGGGTTCGAGACCTGACGGTCCCGATGCACCTACGTACATACCAACATACATACATCATCTCGTACATACATATATACATACATGCATGCATACATACATACATACATACGTACATACATACATACATACATACACACACAAACACACACACACACACACACACAAGACCCCGTGTATGGAATACGTTACGGGCTGGACGTTACGATGATCGAATCTCGGCAGGACCAAAATATTTTTCTGTTTCTACTCAGACCGACTCAGTTTCCTATTCCATAGACGCTGGGGCTCTTTCCTGGGGAAAAAGCGGTCGCGGAGTGATGTTGACCATAACATTTCTCTAATGCCAAAGTTAAGAACGAGTGGAGCTGTACCCCTACTCCCCTCATTTGCCGTCAAAGCGTGGACTGAGGAAATTTTTTTAATTTTACATACACACATGTAGGTACACACACTGCATTGATTCGTAACGTACACATTAGGACTTGCACACATACACACAGTCTTTTGATAAGTAATGACTGACTTTTTGTATGTTAGTATGATGGCTGGTGTTGTGGCATGCCATCACGTGAACCTAAACTTTAAACTGCGTGTCTCGTATTTGACATTCTAAGGACCGTGCATCGTGATATATTCTTATAATAAAACAGACGAGAAGCAATAATTTCTCATTTATTTTTGGAATAGAACTCCACATGTTTCGGACAGTATCTCTGTCCATCATCAGGAATCTAGCACTGTACACACAACAATAGTTACATGTCATGCAGGTTATGCTGACTGCTTGCTAGCTTGGTTTTATTATAACAGTGTGCGTCACGTCTGTGCATGTACGTGTACTTGCAGGGTCTCAGTGTAACGAAGGATGTTCTGTGATATTAAGTTTTGGTTCTGAAACGTACTGAACCAGTACGAAGCTTCTCTGAGGATGGTACTTAACAACAGTCCCATTCAAAGTATCGACGTGCGTCATTTTTTTTGTCCACATGTACTGACGTCAGAAATACGTTATTTGCTTATACTAACAGCGACATAATGTTCCTGATAAATATCTTCCATACAGAGTGAGCTCGTATAATATAACATACATGTCGTTTCCTTTCCCACTTTCCTTCGGCAGCACTAACCCATATCTAACACGTATTGGTACGGATACAAAACAACGAACTGCTATCTCCTGTAATAGATAATTGTCTGAAAATAACAAATAAGTTGGCCTGCACGAATGTGCCTTGTACCCATGTTGGAAAAATTTGCGTGAGATCCGGCCTACGAATGATATAAATGCAGGCCATTTTTAGTAATGTCAACCTGTCCTGTCACTCATCTTCGGAGTAACATGGAAGGAAATTAATTACAACACAGCCGGAATGGTATATGAGGTAGCGGGCAACGGTCCTATTGCAGAGCGTGATTCGGCCCAATGACAAACCTGGCGTGACCTGAGACATGATAATTGTAACACGAATGGGACATTATTTTTAAATTATTGGGCCCAAAACCCTATTTCTGCAACGTTTTTTTGATCTGTTTTGGGAAATAAATTTTGTATGTCGTATTAATGTGTGGTGTTTTAAGTAATTGCATGTACCTAACTGTTCAGAATTTTAAAAAACCTTTAACTTTATACCCATTACAAGCTACCAATTTGAGGCTTGATATACGGTTTCAATCCTAATGGAAAAACACTTCCTTGTTTACATATCCAATTTTTTTGAACTTATTTCCAGACATTATTTCATAGTGTTATCCAAAATCTTTGAAACTCTTGAGTAATATATTTCAGTGAAAGTACTCCACAAACATTAAAGCCTTTACTAGTTTTAAATACTGAAATCTTATGTTTTCCGTAAAGGGGGTTTTATTACAGAGCAAAATATTTTCGGCATAACCTTGTAAATGGGATGGGGACCGCCGTAGCACAGTGGTTAAGGTGCTGTGTTTCAAATCGGAAGGTCTCTGGTTCGATCCCAGATGGTGTCATTGGAATTTTTCATTGACATAAAATCCTTCCGATCGCACTATGGTCCTGTGGTCGACTCAGCCTCTAACGGAAGTGAGTACCAGGAGCATTTCTTGAGGGTAAAAGCGACCGGTGCGTAAGGCTGACAACCCTACCATCATCCTGTGCCGTTGTCATGAAATCTGGGAACCCTAACTTCCTGGAACCCTCTGGGCCACTCCAGGCCTATAAAAGGAATAAATAAAAGAAGGATTTATGTACAGTGATTATGTCTCTTTGAATACAGAAATTCTTATACCAGTGTTTCTTTTCATTCAAACACTGCTAATTTTGTTGTCGAATGATGTACAGTTCAAATGGAATCTCACGTATATCCGCCTATTTCAGACAAAAAAGGATATTAACGCTTGTGTGTTCTCGTAGAAGCTGCTTAGCACCTGTAGGGCAATTGAGGACTGAAGATGTCTGGCGGGCGTTTTATCACGTGCTACTCACTCCACGCTCTGCCTGCGACGTATTTTAACGTTTCCTTTTTCATTTCTTTCGCCATTGATCGACTAAAGTATTACACGAGTTTTGCCTTCTAGCAAAAGTGTTTGTATTTTATTTATGGAATGATTGTCCTTAACATAGTCTTTAGAGCAACAATACGCAGCAAAATTTATATGAATAAGGAACTCTAATATTCTATGACTCTAGCTTATGTTACATTCATAATTTTATGTAGCATATCGAAGGTAGAACATTCACATATACATTTAATTTTCCATTGTGGCTGTATGTTTTCTGTTTTTGGTAGTTTCTGTATAAAGAGTAATTGTGTAATTGAGTTCAATGTAGGGAACACCCCTGTTGTTGTGTACCTTTAAGTAAATGGCGAAAATTAAAGTTTTCGACATAAACTTTTTATGTTCCTGTAGTTGCCGTATGGACTTGTCTAAAGATGAGCATTCTATAGCACTGTTAGCTGCTCTTTCTCTGGGGAGGAAAATTTATATAATTTTTTATTCGCTAGTATGCGGACATAACTGACTCCCTTTAGTAGGATACTATAAAAGAATTTTATCTCTCTTTAAAAGGCCATAACTTGCGGCAGAGTTTCTGACTCCTTTGCAAATTGACACCTAGATGGCTGCAAAAAATATAATGATTATTTTTATTATTTAATGTATGTGTTTTGCAATCGTTTGTTAGAAATACAGTTGGTAGTAAGGTGACAGAGCAATAAATCAACAGAAAATTCAAAGTGCACCGTTCCTTCCTTTAACAAACATTTTATTTATGTATTTTGGGCATGATGGAGACACGAATATTATGATATTCAGAACTGTATTTGTCCTGTGGTTTTATCTTATGTATTGCCTGCCTACCCGAAGTTTTCTTTGGTGTACTCCTAGGAGACGAAAACAAACAGGCGAAGGAAATATGGTTCTTGTGCTTACAAATGAGTAGCGAAACTGTATGTCCTGCGAATGAACTCCGCACAAAATAAGAGTTCAAACTGAAGAGAGTTTGTGTGAGTTGCAGCAAGTGCGAGACAAAGCCGGTGGCTTTGACATAACTGTAATACCGCTACGTTTGCACTAAACTTGCTTGAATTGGCAAATTGCTGCACTTAAATTCAGACCACGGCACTTAGAAGGGAAGCGACACTATCCCCCTCTGGTGGGACGTCTCTTTATCGATGCCACGTGGATGCGGCTTTTCTATTGGTCAGCTGTAATTGGGCGACGTTTTGGAGGGACGATAAAAGAGATGGGAGATGGCTTGCAAATTGGCGTGATAATTTGCAAGTCGCCAAATGGAAGCTAAATTCTCTGCCCTTTGTATGTAGGTAACAATCTCTATTGTATAAAAACCCCTTGTAGGTATATTGAATCTGTAAGTGTTTTTCTTCTTTCCTTCATAACTTCCTTTGTTTATTGGTTCCTATTTCTCTCTATTTCTCTTTTTTGCTTTCACGGAATCCTGCAGTCTTTTCATTTTAGTGCAGCGTCTGAAATGAAACATATAATATCGGTCTATATACAACTGTGTGGTTACTTTCTTGAAAATCATGAAGTAGAGCAACGAAAAGTTAGAATGGACCATTTTTCCCGTACGAATTCATTAAAATGCCAGAAAGTTCGACCATTGCTCATGCCGCCAACTTCCTGCAGAAATAACATTTGTGTGAGTCCAGGCAAATCGCTTACTAAAATTAGTCAACGTTAAAACCAAGCAGCGTTATTCCGCATATAAAGTTCAACCGTGACTGCTGACACACGCAATTGGAAGAGAGCCATTAAAATAACCAAGGATTTTGTATCATCATCATCATCATATATCTTTCATGGAGTTGGGCAACTTGTTGACCCGTTCCGGTCTCACGTATCCAGAAGTCTCTTCAAAGGTCTACCATGATTCATTCTGCCGGTTGGGGATTAGTATTTCATTACCCTGGGTAATCTGTTTCGAGGCTTTCTATTTACATGTTGTGTCCAGCTTCACGATTTTGTATTGTAATTTTAAATATGTTTCGACCCAAGAATTGTGTGAAATAATATCTCCACTCTTTGTTATTTGTTTGAATGACTAATGCATGTATGCAGCAAATGAGCGTAAGGGTAAATTGGGAATGCAAATTTGGACACATCGCGTTTGGGAATTAAGTACAGTACTTAAACAAATGTCCATAAATTGGACATAAATAAGACACCTCTCTCGCTCTATGGCAAATTACTTCGTCTCGAAAGCGTATTGGAACATCTGATGAAATATTCTGAATGAAGGTATCACGATGTGCTTGAAAATCAATTAGTATTACACAAACGTACGTCATCACAATCTATTTATTCTAGAGTAAGGCTACATGTTTCGACTATATGTTAGTCATCTTCAGGCCCCTACAATTTCGTTACCAGATGCTTTGTCCACTTTGGGATCCCATAGTGTTTATATGTGGATTACTTACTGAGCTTTAGCTAATAAATAATCCACATGTAAACACTACGGGATCCCAAAGTGGACAAAGCATCTGGTAACGAAATTGTAGGGGCCTGAAGATGACTAACATCTAGTCGAAACATGTAGCC
>Ga0136643_10002200_pt1 | contig 25056 bp, 14 predicted proteins | sample TergutLab28metaG_FD_96883 | JGI IMG/M metagenome (GOLD analysis project Ga0136643, IMG submission 96883) | Labiotermes labralis P1 segment gut microbial communities from Petit-Saut dam, French Guiana - Lab288 P1 (version 3) (version 3) | ecosystem: Host-associated > Arthropoda: Insects >... | reverse complement strand
GTCTGGTAAACTCGAGTACACACTCTTCGGGTTGGTATTCTACGGTTCGGAAAACGTTGCTGATATTCAGCTACGGCCTGAACTTAATTACCGTCACAAAAACCGTACACACAAATCATATCTGCATACTCTGCAACTGAAACTGTAAATGGCATCGTGAACGTAACGGACGCACCGAGACGAGAATACGTACGGAACTAACTGTACACCGTCGCTTCTACCGCCCACGCCTTTACGAAACTATCGCCGTACTGTTCTGAACATCAGGTGCCGGCACAGTCACTGTAATGCAAGTGATAAGGGTTTTTGAACACGTAGTAGTAACTGAGTCATACAGCATACACTGGCCAGGCGAATACCCAACCACCCGCCTGCCCCGCATTCCTTAAATACCATCGAAGTGCCGTGATAAGGAAATTGGACTGTTTGCAGCTGGGTGGGCGATTCAGGTGGCAAAAATAATGGTTGCAACGCAAACGATAAGCCACCAAGTTGAGTACATCATCCGCCAGCTGGTTCCGTAACGCGGTTCACACGAGGGCGTGTACGGGAATTAAAAAATGCCCATAATTCCGTAAACGTCCAAAATCGGACACATGTTTATATGAACTTTTTTGATCACAAAGACCTAGGAAATTACCTGCTGCAGTAATGTCCACAAGTCGTGGAACACCCTGTATACGTGTTTGTATTTGACCACAGATCAATATGGTGACTAGACGTTCCAGTGGCCTTCCCAGCCATGTCGGTAAACTGGCACTATTACAGAATGTCTTCACCTGAACACGGTTGGTGTCCACTCTTAGTGCACACTCTGATCTCACCTCTAGGCGAGACTTCATGCTTAGGCCATTGCAAATGGGACCGATAGGCTTTTCTGGAAAAGCGGTAACCAGGGATCAACCTACGCAGATCAACTTCCCACAAAAGTGAAGCCCTCGACCACATCTCTACCTGTTTTCCGAGAAACTCGAAGTTCCTGGCCGAGACAGAAATCTTACGTAAGGGGAATCTAATCTCAAAGTTGTTAACTAATTTATTGACTCTCTAGATTAAGACTGAAGAAGAAAGTAATAGAAGAGAGTTCAACACAAGAGAGAAGTTCAGAATATTTAGGATAACCTAATTACGTTTTAATTTTCCAAAGGCCTTTCTTGACATAATACAGAGCGGCCTGCAAATGTCTTCTTTCATATTACAACACTGCAATTCGATATCACACTTGAAACTAATGTCTTCACGTTCACAATTCTCAATGTTTCGTTCACGTAGCCCCAGCAATAAGCTTAAAAAATTTGGTGGCCAACAAGCTGACATGACGTCGACAGTACTGAGATAGAGCATTTCTTACTTTCCATATTCTACTGTCCTATTATCTCTCTGGACGGATTAAAAATATGGCAAGCAAGTTAATATCACTTCTCGATTACAGAATCACTATTTTTTTTTTCTTAGAGCTACCGGTTTCCGCTTCCTGATGGCTCAGGTATTGTGTCAAACCAAACCACTCAGCCGATCGCCTATACGTGTAGGGTGTAATAACGTTAAACTGTCAATATCTGAAAACTACACATTATAAAGTAACTAGGTTCGGTGTAAAATTGGAACACGGTCAAACTCCACAACTCCCCGTTCTTACTATTCTTATAATAAAAGCAACGAGATGCACTAATATCTCAAATTTATTTTTAGAATAGGACTCTACATGTTAAGGACAGTTTCTCTGTCCATCATCAGGAATCTAGCACTGTACAAACAGCAATACATACAGGTTTGCTGACTGCTTGCAGACGGGATCCCGCCTGCAAGCAGTCAGCATAACCTGTATGACATACACCTACTTGCTGTATGTACAGTGCTAGACTCCTTATGATGGACAGAGAAACTGTCCGGAACGTGTTGAGTCCTAATCCAAAAATAAATTTGAGATATTAGTGCATCTCGTTGGTTTCATTATTAAAATATATCACGACGCACGGTCATCTGAATGTCAAATTCCGCTCTTATTAGTTAAAACCCCACTATTATTCCCTCTGCTATCAGAATGTTGAACATCAGGATATGCAGAGGAACACTTATATTGTTCCGCGTATGGATGTGAAGCATGACATGTTTCTTCGAGTTGGGAGAACAGAAGTTACAGTTACTTTAAAACGGCAAGCTGATTAAAATACTGAGATTTTAGGATATGAGGTATGTCGGCCATTTAGGATAAGAGGCGTAGCGTGCAAAACGACGAACGGTGTGATTAGTGTGTCAACAGGTACTGTTATGACAATTAAATACGAATATAATGATGAACTGGCTCGAGACACCTTTTGGGAAATGTTTATTTTGAAGACCAATGAGAAGCAGGGAAACCTTAAAGAACTGTACGGCAGGATGTGTACAGAACTCTATTTAAGTCGTCTCTGATGAAGGTCTTTGGTATGAACGGAACTCAGCTTTCGGGTTCTGCTCCCATAGCGTTTGACCTTTAGTTAGATAAGGGTTGATACGTTGGTCGGTCGGTCAGTCGGTTCCTCTGTTGATTGGTTGGTTGTCTGGTCGGTCGGTCGGTCGGTCGGTCGGTCGGTTGGTTGGTTGGTTGGTTGATTAGTCAGTCAGTTATCCAACCAACCAACCAAACAGTCAATCAGTTAGTTAATCAGCCCTTGCCCATAGCCTGCAGCGTCGTGGGTTCTAGAAGTGAAATATCCACACCTCCTACGCCCCAAACTCTGTATGGATAAAGAGCCGCAACTTCTGACGCGCACCTCTTTCCAGCAGTGTTCACATAGTGGGAGATCCTATTATTTCCGTACAGTGTTTCCAAATTACATTATAAACCCCTTTTATATTCCACTACACAGAGCACTGCCCTCCCTCGTAGTGGATTCGGCTTCAAAGGGCATATGTATGTGCAATAAATGTAACCAGATGCATTTTAGTTGTCGCTTAATATGAGATCAAAAGCTTCTTTCATAGGAAGTGCTCCTATAGCTCTTGTCCCAACAGACCAGGGCACTGCACAGCTTACAGACACTCTCGTGGCAATTTATTGTATAGTATTAATGCAGAACTGAAGAAGCGCCTAAAGGTGCTGAGATGCACAGCAACGCTAAAATCAGTTACTTACAGCTCTCTGACATCACAGAGACAAATTGAATGACGCCGCTACGAGCCAAGTTTTTCAGTGTTTTGTAATTCACACTATAATTTAAGGTAATAGAATTATTAAGTATAGACATGAAAGGTAAAAACTTCCACAAACATTCCACGAAAATTATAACATTATGTATCCAATTTAAAGTTATTTTACTTCTTTTTTTAAATTCCTGTCGATGTAACATCGGCATGTAGGAGGGCACGTTGAAAAGAGATGATTCCGCCTCTGTTAGCAAATGAAACCCATGTAGCATTCACAGTAAACGTAGCTGAAATCATCCATTTAGACTTGCCCTATTGTTGCCTTTACAGATCTTTTAATGGCGGTTATGAAAATAGCACGTTGTCATAAACGAAGGGCCGTGATTAAGTGTTTCACCGCAGAAAATTTTCTACGAACAGACATTTATCGGTCAATGAAAGCTGTTAATGAGGATGATTGACTGGACAGTAGTATTGTATTTTTCGGTGTTGGAATGTGCGTGTAAGCGATGCGAACCTTGTACAAGCCAGCATACAGACAGATCTCGAACAGTAACATGGCGGCTCGCCGAAATCATGATTCGGAGAGGACATCACGAGACGTCACAAACTGGCATCATACCTTGTGACATCACGAGACATCACGAGCTGATATCACGAGACAAAGCGAGGCATTGCGACCGGACATCACTTATTGTCAGTGACAAAGTTAAGACGGTGGGGAAGAGGTGGTCCCGTCAATAAGAGGCAGGTTTTTATTGTGATGGTCTCATGAAGCCGTCGGAAATGTGTAACACAATGGGACCCTCCCAAACACACCCGGTGTTCTGTAGGATAAACCCCTTCTGGTTTTCAGTTCTGTCTGCCTCTAACGCCGCTTCATATGCATGATTTTATTAATCCACTTCAGTCACACCAACACTTGTTCGTTGTGACACATAGCCTATTCTTTGGAGCACGACACACGGCATAAACATTCACGTCTTACAATGAAGCCGACATTTTTCAAATTTCCTGGTACCGTTACACCCACACCCTCACAAATATATTATATGTTTTATCCACAAACTTGTGTCCCTTTTCTTTATTAACTATTTTAATATTATTTCCATTTGCGACCCAAACTTTGTATGAACGTCTTTGCTACCATACCCTCCACATGCCTAACATATACATCTCAATCCTAAATCCTACAGACACATGCCCAGTGTTCTTTTCCATCCCACAGTACAGTTACAGATTCTATCTATACAAGGGTGATCCCAAGGGAAGGCAAGGATAGAGAACACATAGATAAGGGAAGATACAAGGCCAGTGCATCCCTCGAGACATGGTCCATTCCCTCACCTCCACAGTCTAAGGGCATTTCGTAAACCAGTAGCCAGTTTGAATCACCAGCAAGCACAGGTATTTTTATGTAAAATTTGGGGTTGTTACAGCATTGTCTAAAAAGATTGCTATCTTCTGTGACGAGACATAGTGCAGTCCTGTAGAGAGTTACCAGGGCTTTTGAAGAAAGAGCTGACTTCATTTTCAGGGTAGATATACTAAATGGTCCTACCCTGAGGATGGAGGCAGCAGGTCCCCCCGAAACGGTAACTTTCTATTACACTACACAATGCTACAACCCAGAAGACAGCACTCTATACCAGTGACAACAGCATGAATGAGTATGGAATACTGGTGGAATGATACTCATGGAAAAACAAAATATTCAACAAAAACTCATCCCAGTGCCATTTTGTCCATCACAAAACCCACAGAGATTTCCTTGCATTTGAACCCAGACCTCTACAGTACAGTACACAAAATTTGTTGATGTAAGTCATTTATTTTCTCTTAGTGTTACCGTTTTTTGGGTCTTTTATATTCATGAACTGTTCTAATGACATCACATTGACAGCTGTTGAATTAAATGTTTGTTTCAAGGTAATATTATATGAGTTACACTTTTATTAGTTTAAAATGCTATGATAAATCTGCATTTTCTAATTATGCTAATTTTAATTTTGGTTTAACCATATAATTTCATGTACTGACACTCATGAACAAACCGAATAGTTGAACTGTTTTTAATTATTTATCAAATACATGCTGTTAACAAAATGCAAACATGATATAAGAACAAAACCAGCATAATAATTATGTTTGACATAATTTTCTTTTTGAATTACGATGAAAGGAGCAATTCAATCATATATATATGTATATTTACTGCTTTTATTTTTGGTACAACTTAAATAATCTATACAGATTTAAGTGTTATGGGATGTGAAGTCTCGCAGTTTGGTACTATCTGCCAAACTACAATTGTCTATTCCCATACATCATAATATTCATAGTCACCACCATGACAACACAGAGTATTACATAAGCCCAATTTTCAGTAGTATAAGACTACATTTCATGTCAAGTAGTAAATGGGTCTGAAACTTAAGTCCTAAAACCACAATACAAATAGAATGAGATGATCACAAAACTTTGTTTATTTTAACATTAATATCAGTCATTTAATACAGAACGAAGAAACTATACCATTCCAGAAACCCAGTATGTTACACATGCTACAGTGACTATCTTCTATGCAGTTGCAGTTTGTGATAGGGATGAAAGGTAAGGTGGCCTTCATTATAACGCAAGTAAAAGAGTAAGGACTACAGCACACCAATCATAATTTGGTGCTGCATTATCATGTAAAAAAATCTCATGTGTTAGACAAATGCTAAAGTTATAAAAGTTGTCCCTCGACATGCCCATAAGGCACACAGGGGGAGCAGAGGTACAGCTCCCTTCCTTGTTGATGTTGGCACTAGATGAAGGTAAATGATCAGCCTAACAAGTCAGTGGCTTCACCCCTTTGGAAAAGTCTACTACTACTCACTGAATAGGAAGCTTTGTGGGCCCAAGAGCTGGTCCAGACATTTTGAAAAAGAGACACATCTTTTGTGAGACCCAGACCATCCAACCCCTAGCCTAGTCATTAAACCAATTGCATTAACCCATATGGAAGGATATTCTGGCTGGCTGACATTACACTCGGTTCATTTAAGTCACTCTCATTCCTTAAATTCATTGAAGAGAGAAGCATGCATGCACAAACAAAAAAACAAACAAACACATACACACCAAGTACATGTTTCATTTTATTTTTGGAATTGAGCATAATAAGGTTTTCTGTGGGAAATGTGTTAATACAGATGATGCTACGTGTATGTTTTAAACTTTGTACCGAAAAGGCTCATGATCTCTGCTCTGTACAGTCTCAGCAATTAATGCCAAAGAATGATAATGGCCCACATCTAATACAACACTACAAAACTGACAAACAATTCTCAGAAAAACTGTAGATTCCATACCTTCATGACATATTTCAATAAAGTTATCATATGTCCCAGTTCAGAAATGATGTCATTGTGTCCAGGCCACTTTGTTGTGTTGGCCATGTTGGTTGTCATCTTACATATTAGCAAAATTATTTCAGGACATGTTCAAGTTCTTTTAAATCACAAACCATGCTACTGTAATTGTGACTGAGTAAAACAGGTATCAAAATTTGCAGTAGTGTGTTCTTTCCAACTCAGAGTGCACAGTTTAATTTCTTACCAGATTTCAGCATGTTGTATTTGCATAACTATCACAATCTGAGTGAAATATATTGTATATTATTTAATTCGTATATTAATCGCTCATTATGTGGCAAAACAAAGCACACACAATGCGTAGTATTCTTGATTTAATCAAGTTTCAACACATTCAATAACCTAACATTCGTTATCAATTTATCATTAATTTGATAAAACAGTGCTTTTAAACACAACGTTCTCATAGCACTGCAAATATGACTTACGTCTTGTGGGATATGATGCCACACAGAACAAGATATACATACCATGGTTTCAGAGAGAGTTGCTATCTCCATTTTCAATGCAAACCAATGAGAAAAATTATGTGTGTCCTCCCACCATAAATTATTTTATGAATTTGTGATTTTGAGACATACACATTTTAACTCCTGCACTAGCAGACCTTCTCTGCCCAGCATGAGCCCAGTGACCTTGGGCAGCATTTATTATTCTTTAGAGCACACATAAATCTAATAAACTGCAGTCACTAGGCAAGACTAATTCTAAATCACATGTTTCAATGGGAATATCTTAATCTTCATACACAAGTAAGTTACTCTTCTGAGAGCCTATTAAAAATATATGCAACAGAAGCAATTCACTGTATACTTCATAATCCATGTTACAGTAATATGGACACTTCTATAAAATCTACACATTTAGTTGTTTTGACCAATATTTTAGAAATTTTTACATGTGTGGGTTTACAACCTTTCCTGCAAAAACAATCACTTTCAATGAATTTTCTACTATGAAAAATGCGAATGGCCTGTTGGCATGAATTTTGGGCATTGTCTGTCGGTCTGACATAACACCACCTGAAAAAAATGATCTCATTATTGCAAAGCCACTATTGCATAGACAACAGTTACTGGTAGTTGGATTCCACATACTTTGGATTACCTGTCCACTTGTTTGGAAAAAGGACGAGAAAAACAAACATGAGGTAAAATGATTTCCACTACCTAAAATTTCTTAAACTGAACTTGAGCACTGTTAAAAACAGATAAGTAAAGTGTGTAAGAGAACAAACTAGAAGATTATGGTATTTAACTATTACACCTACTTCAATTAACAGCGAACTAATTGCCATTAAGAAAGATTAGGACAGGTTTGCACTATAACACAGTACACAAATTACCAGCGATGCAGTGATGAATCTTGATCTAGACATCAGATGCAGTGGAAGGGTACAGAATGCAGCATCATATTGTTTGGCTAGGTCTAACCTCTGGATCGTGTTATGTCACTGCAGCAATGTGCTGTGGCGTGTATTGTGCTTACTTAAAATTGAGAATAATGATATTCAAAGCAGTTAGATTGTGTCATAGAAAGTAAGCAAAGTTTGTGTAAGTTTTACAGGCTACTTGGAAAAGTTCTTTCATGGTCTTATGCAAAACAGACATCATCATGAATCAATATGACTGACAAATATTTATGGAAGTATCCCATACAAAATAAGAACCAAAGCTGTGAAATGGTTGACTGGATATATGGTAAAGTCAATTGATGCTCTTTTATAAAATAAAGACCCTATTATGGACCAGTATATCTGAAGATTAGAATAACCTGACAAGTTTTAGTGAATATCACCAATGCTGAATTTCACAGCACCCCATCCAGTGATTTAACCACTAATAGTAGGTCATGGAAGGACAGACAGATGGGGAGATAGTTATGACCTGCACCCAACGCATTCTTCTCTTTTTTTCTCTCCTTCTTTGTAAAGCATGTCTAAAAAGCACCCTGGCATATTGTATCATAGGATTTTTACTGCTAACCATTTGCACAATGGGAAGAGTATTTCTCTCCCTGGCATTTACTGTGTGGTGATTTATTAAATCAGTGATACAAGGTGGACTGCCAGTGGCAAATCTTAAACTTAAATTGCGAAGAAACCTTGTCAGTATTCATACTAAATGGCAAAAACAGTGTAATTTGAGTGATGCAAGAAAAATGAGTAGCACAACAAACCAAGTGGCTACCTGAAAAGCAATATTGAAGTATTACATTACAGACAACTTCCAATATAATTCTATGACATGAAAGCTTAGTCCAAACCTGTGGCACTGGTAGCTGTTGTTCCTTCCTCATCAATGACAATCTCAGCCTTGTGAATCAGCTTATGCAGGTAAATACTGTGTGGTGATATCCGTGAAAGATCTGCTCTTGCATCATTGAACACGTCAACAATCCCCATCTGTCAAGGAATAAAGTAATCAGTGACAAAATTAATCACAACATTTCCTATTATGTAAATGTAAAATACTGTGGAATAAAACCTTATATCTCTATAAATATTCACAATTACAACCAGCTCACTTGTAAATAGTTTAATCTATATGGCAACAAGTAATGACCCTCAGCTCAGGTCATTATTAGGCCATGAGCCCGATGATGACCGGAGTTTAGGGTCAAAACTAGTTGCCATATAGATGAAACTATTTACAAGTGAGTTGGTTGTGATTGTGAATATTTAAAGATACTGAGTTTGTGTCACCAACAGAATGTTTCATATAAGAAAATATTCTACTGTAAAGGCATGTAATGAACAACCCATTAACACTCCACTGTCCTATAAGTGCTGTATTACATAACCTCATGCCACTTTCAGGATATAGACAATGTAACAGTAAAATGACACTATCAAAATCTGAATAAAATTCTTTATCAGTCAGTGAATATTACCACTTAATACCTTCATTTAACATCCACTGGCAATGTCAAAGAAGGCTATCAAACTTTACATGTTATTTTTTTCAAAAAATGCATTCTGTTTCCACAGTACCATCTCAAGTTTTAACACATGGGCCTAGCAATGGCATATCAACATACATCCATGAAACATTTTGTTAACTTGAGCACCAATTTACAGAAGACATGATCTTTACATAAGCATATCACCATAACGACCTTTCTTATGTCAATTCAATTCATTTTGCATTCATTTGATCCTTAGGGGTTGTGATCCGTCTGATATGGAACTTGTCAATACAGAAAGAAGGGTACAAATGTCATAAACATCCATCATCCTGCTACTTTCTGCTGCCAAAAATCCAGTAACTCAATTTATCCCTTAGTTTGGCACAAAAGTCCAAACAAAAACTGTTTTGGGACAGTAACTTCACAAGTAACTACCACCTCCTATGCCTCTACCAGCAAGAAAACAAGTTGCAGAATGTCAACACAGTAAAAACGAAAATTTTTGGTTCCAAAGCATGTTAGAGTAAAACAGGTGATTTAATTTGCAGTCCTCTTGGGCATAAATATCTCTCCAAATACTGGACTTAATCAAACTGACATACTATAAAATTATCCAAAGGTCCTTCTCCAGTAACAGTTCTTCTTGTACTAAGTGTTGAAATTCCATGAAGTGCTCAGAGGTAGAATCAAGGTGTCATTTATCCTCAGAGCATCAGATATACCATTATCGGCCTGAATGTAATATAACCCTGCATACAATAACCCCCTTCACAATTGTAAAATTTTCAGGATAATCTGTACGGAACGTTCCACTTTTTGCAACACCCACGTTTGTCATATGATGAATCTCGAAAGAAATTCTCATGTTATATTTGGGCAAATACACCCCTCACACTCAACTCTAACCTGTGTAAAAAATATATCTGACAATAAATTAATAAAGCAAATGTATAAACATGTTCTGTGTATTATCAAATAACTGTGCCTCAACACAAATATGGTATTAAGAAACATAATGTGTCTTAAAACATCAAGATTCCTTACCTTTTCCAGTGCTTGATTTAGAACAAAGTCAGAATTGATTACAACACGTGGCAGGTAGACTTCCACAACTGCATCAGGATACTCTTCATCTTCAGTTATCATATGATTATATATCTTCTCTATCGGTATTTTACTGATACGTTCGAGTACCGCATCGATGGTTGTGTTACCTGTAGGTACCACCACAAACATGCTGAACTGCTTTCCCTGTATTGAATAAAGCATCAAAAATTCAGATGTCATTCTACAAGGCTTCAAATAAAAAGAATGAGAGCAGGTTGTAAAATGCAGCTTTTTCATCTCGAAATACTTAAACAAACTGTTATACATATAATATAATACATAATCACTTCACCGAATATAATAATAAGGCATATTATAACATTTATAGGAGACATTTTTAACATAATGACTGCAATGGGAACAGGAAGTTAATATACAATCTTAATTCGAACAAGACAAAAAGAGCTGAAAGGAAAGTTTAAATATAAGGAAAATCTCATAGGAATTTAAAATTAATCATAAACTTCGAAAATGAGGTATATTATCTATTGTCAGTCAACAGTTTATTGGAGGAAGTAAAACTAAAGTATGATCATTGAAGGATGCACAATTCTGAACAGGCCATTACAATATACTGCACACACTGATGGTGTTAATATTATGAATAGGTATGGACATAAACTGAAAGCAAAAATTATGAAATTGTAACTGGAGTCCAAAGCAGTAGGACTCGCACTTAACAAACAGAAGATTATGTGGCAACAACGAAGAATTCAAATCTTTATCATTGCACCGTGCATTTCGTAGAGTCATTTAATTAGCATACCAACTAATGTGCATACATAAAATTTCACATTAAAACATTTAAAATCACTCCAACATGTTTCAATCCTAAGATCACCTTCAGAGAGCTACACTGTTCCTTGCTAAAGTCACATTTTAATCAGTGAGTGTTTTTAAAATGTGACTTTAGCATGGAACAGTGTAGCTCCCAGAAGATGATCTTAGGATCGAAACATGTTGGAGCGATTTTAAGTGTTTTAATGTGAAATTTTATGTATGTGCATTAGTTGGTATGCTATTTGAAAGAATTCAAAGTTCATGTGCATGTGTGTGCGCACATGCGCTTGTCTTTATCAGCAGATATCCATTACAAAAGAGAAGTATCTACTGTAATATATCAAGAGGTGTTTATAATATGCCACACTCATCTATTATGAAGTGGATGATGATCTCCTAGAAAAAATAAAACAATTCATTAATTTAACTCTTTCACAGTACAGTTGTCATTAACACAAGTTAGTCTAGAAGCCCAATTTGTAGAACTCACAATACTGCAAGTTCAAACTTCATGTCCATGTGGCTCTAGCATTTATGCTACGGCAGGCAAGCAGGCTGCTACTGTGGAACTCACAATACTGTAAGTTCAAACTTCTGGCACTGTAGCTATTGCATTTATGCTTAGGCAGGCAGGCAGGCGGGCAGGCTGTTACTGCAGAACTCACGTTACCGCAAATTCAAACTTCACAGCACTGCAGCTCTCACATTTATGTGACTCCTACTGAACTAATATATACAAAAGATTCACATTATTTTATGCAGCCAAAAGTCAAGCAGCAAAAAAAAAGATTATTTCTATTTTATTATTGCCAACATTTGTTGTTACAAGTTAGACATAAACACACCGCATATGGAAGTTCAACCACTTTTGATCCAAGCTCAGAGATACGACTGAAACGGAAGTGACCATTCTGATGCATCATATCCACTTCTCCAAGTTCTGTTCCTTTGTCATCATAAAATTTCTCTCTCATTGTATCACTCGAGTTGAATGGAAACGACCATTTCCCCTTAAAGAAGTTTCCATTAGCAATCACTAGGTGAGGATCTCTCAAATCTTCTGTAAATGAAAAAGAGATTCAAGTTAAAGTTACTATTAAAAATACATAATTTTTATGAAACATGCACTTCAATAAATCTGTCACAATGGCAGCTTCTGATGAACACACATAAGTTTAAATAATCATCCTGCTGATGCCACACATGTATATTTTATCACAGCCATCTGTCAGCCACCAGGTTTCATATGTACTGCAAAGCACAGTGATTTATATATATATATATATACATACAATTTTTAATTTGTGTACACACAGAAGAAGCTGGTGGAGCAAAAAGTGCATGAGAACAACAACCATCAACATCACCACCACCACCACCACCACCACCACCACCACCACCATCATCATCGTTATAGTTGAAGATTCAAGCCTTCTGGGATATGATGCCATGTCACTGGGTGAATAATCCCCACTGTTTTGAATGACTTGAAAATGCCTTGAAAACCCAACAGTATTGCATCACATGCCAGAAGACTTTAAACTTAATGAACACTGCTCTGAGTACCTCAGATTTAATAATGTCATTTGTATTATTACACTTCTGTAATTGCCAGTAGCTTCTTTGACTACCCAGTACCCTTCCCTCTCACTTTGTCTTTCTCTAGCATGTATCAAAAGAAATTTATCTAGCTCCTACTCTATTTCTTAGACACAACATGCTGTGGTGATTATGTTTTCATGCTGTTGGATTAATAAAAACTGTAATTCATTACCTCCATCAGGCTTGCAAAAAGAACTAAAATAGATAAAGAACTGTAACATATAGAAAAATGTACATCATGACAAACAGATGCAGTGCAGAAAATAACAATCTTGTAATTCTACCTTCTTGTACAAGTTGTACAATCCGATTTTGAGTGATGTTTGCCACCCATCGGTTGATGATGCTAACAGAAGCAGATGGGTTCATAAAATTAACTGGATAAACAGCAGACTTGTAAATTTTCTCTGCCAAGTACTCAAACTCCCATTGTAAAGGTCGGTTTACATCCGTGAAGAGAGCATTTGCTCCGATCATTTCAACGCCACTGCCAGAAACCTAAAGTCACATTTGCGTTAGTGTGATTATACATGTCAAAATTGCAAATAAAATTTTGCTGAACACGGAAAACCATCATAAGTTCTTTTTAAACAGTAGTAGTTCATATAACATAGTTTAAAAATATAAAAATGCTGTGTTAGATAAGCAGTAATTTTGCAGTTCCACCATCAGCAAACTTCTATAATAACAAAGCAGGTTAGGTGTGAGTAAATTCTTACACATAAATGTTATCAAAAGTCTACAAAAGAGGAAAATTAATAAAACACTTTTGTTCACACCAATGAAAATGACATAAAGCTGATTAATATTCCAGTCTACCATTTGATTCAATGAAGGATGTAAGTAACATAAAAGCTGCTCTTAAAACAAATACAGAAACCTTCTCCTTCATACAATTACAGACTTATTTCTCTCCTAACCTCATTTTCACAAAATCACTGAAAAAATTATTTATAAAAGATTGTATAATTACTTAAATGATAATGTATGTATGTAGGTAGGTAGGTAGGTAGGTTCATATCACGACCCATGGCCTGGATCTAAATTCATGAGGCAAAAAGAAAATTACATATCTTATTGCTAAAACGTGTCAGGTACTAGCAGTATTCCTGTAATAACCAGTGCAAGAGCCTCCCATTTTTTAACTTTACAGCAAAAGCACAAAATGGCCTAAAATGCATTTATTGTAATTACCTAGAGTTTAGAAACCAAGATAGAATTGTAGATTCATCTAATTCACTACAAATATTTCATCAAAATATTAGGGAACTAAGAAGAAAAACTGATGAATTAACAAATTCTTTAGAGATAGATAACATTAATCTCCATGTACTATGTTTTAGTGAGCATTACATGGAGTAACAGGACCTGCTACACTTTATGAAAGCAAATCATCACAATTATGGCTGATGCACAACCCAGAACCTCTCGCAGAGGTCCATTCAAACAACTAGAGATTCTACCTGTTCCATGCCAGTACATACTTTCATTAATGAACAGCAGTATCAATAGTAAGGAAATTTTTGAAACAAATACATCTATACACAATATTAATACAAGTAATAAGCATCATCTTCATAGACCAAATCCCAACCTATCTTGTGTTCAAAAAAGTACATTCTATGCTGGCATAAAAATTTTCAACAATTTACCATCTAGTGTGACAATACAGGAATGAATGAATGAATAATTTAATTAAATGTCTATGTTCATGTGTTTTTCTGAGTTATCCTGTGCATGCACTGGCTTCAGATAGGCCAATCCCACATTTGAAGATTTCAACCCAATATTCGTACTTTGCCACCTATGAGAAAATACAACAACTCAATACTGCAAAACAAATCAGTGTACTTACATGTACAGCATTATCTAGCTTGCGAAAAGCTGCACGAATTGCCTTATCACTCTCATGCAAATGAAGAGTCTTCTGAAGCTGAGCGTTTGTTCTGCCAGCAGAACCCTCTCTTAACAATGTCAACACTGCCCATACACTGAATGGTGAAATAGCCACATTCATGTACTTTCCAGCTTCCACTGAAGTTTTCTGCAATATGTTAGTTAAAACAATTTATGTTATCAGCATATATCAGAAATTTGTGTGTCACTTTTGATCCCTCCTGAACTTTTTAATCCTTTAAACACCAAGTTAAATCCCATCTGCCATCTGCTGGCATTATTATGAGCTCACCATATTCTCCACATTAGCAGGACAAGGGTTAACCTTCATAAAAGCACATAAGGGCAAAATGGAAAATCAATTGCAATAAGGCATCTCCTACATTTGTTTCATTCCAAATAAGAAACAACTAACTCCATGAAGCAGAGTCCTCAGCTAATCCAAAACTTTCCTCTGAGTTATGGGATATGAAGTTTCATTGCCATGCTCACCACAGACTGCCACTGCTCCCTATACTGAGCAACATAAAAAAAGACCACATCTTCCTCTCTTAATCTTTAATGCTTGATGAGAGTACAAATGTATGCTCCTGATTAAAAGTGTTTACTAAGCACAGAAAGAATCAGGAGTCTTGAATGAATTATCATCTTGTCCCATTGTACTTTTCCACCTTAACAATTTATTCCTGACCGCTATAATGAGAATAATAAATAAACTAGTTAAAAACTACTATAACTACTTTGATTACAACCTTCCAGACCCAACCGAGAATTTAATATTACATTGAATATGAAGTTGTTCAGCACAAATTGGTACAAATCAAGAACAATCACGACCACAGGAAACCATTAAAATTTGTTTAACGCAATGCAGGCTGACCTGTAGAAGTTCCAGTGCAAATTGTGCAGTGCCTTTGGTAACAGAAAGCACCGAGTCAGATAATGAATTTGGTACTGATCGCTGAGCCAAGACACAAGCCCATAACATGGTAAACAACACACCTGAAATTGAATGACATTTCATAAAATATCTAATTCTTTGCACATTAGAGTTTTCAGATGGAAAGGGGTTAATACTTCAAAGTGTGAAAACGTGTGCGGTCCACGAGATATAATAAATAACAGGCCAAAGCATTTAAAGAATCCAGTTTTCATACTTCCAAAGAGGACGATAAAATTTACTGTAGTAATTTTGCAGGGCTCTTAACTCTTAAAAGGCCTCATATAACATGTTATCCATCATTGTTCTGGCAAACTGTAACTCCATATGCATATGAAATTACTAGGAAACCAAGCAGATGTTCTGGTTTTGTCAGATACATTGAAAAAAGAAATACAGAGACAATGCGCACGATCACTTGACAAGTCAACATGCCAGTCGTGCAAGGGTATTTCTTAACATCTGTTACTTTCACTGAAATACCAAACCACAACAATAAAATAATGACTTTGTTTTTATGAACAAAATAAGAGACTTTTTCTTTCCATGAAGAGGCTACAATCTTCTACCTCTGTGGCAAACATGACAGTTGTACATGCAAAGGCAGCAAATTTTAGAAATAATATCATGGCACCAAGAGGCAGGCTAAAGTTTGAACATAAAACAGCACATTGTGGCAAGATTAAAACATTGGTAAAGAATGCAACAGTCCTTGTGATCTGTGGAAATAGTGAAAAATATTTTCCAGTGCTTGTAATCTGTAAACATCATTAAATATTTGTCACAGCAATTGAACTCTCAGCCTAACCTCAGCAATAAAGTGGTAATTTTTCTGGTCATAAAAAGTCCTAAAACAGTCTGAATTGTTAATTCTAAACAGAGGCTTCAATGAAGCCTGTAATTATGTCAACATATGAATACTTACATAATATAGTTTTCTTCATCTTCAGTGTTAAATAGAATGCCTAAAAACAAAAGAGGTTCATTAAAACAAGCCCAACATAAAACTTCCAAAACTTATAAAACATTTATTAAATTCACAACAGCAAACAAGATACAGTGTGTCAGAAATAGCATTGAACACCAGAATAGCAACATTTATGGCATCCTCTTATTCCATAATACATCAACCCTAACCACATAAGAATCACACGAAAATTTATCAATAATTTGAAGCAAAATAAACTATTTTCAATTTTTGATATTTTACACATATAATTACTTTGCAGTGGGAAGGTGTATTATTATTATTATTATTATTACTATTATTTAATTCCAGCAAAAGATAACAGACGTGACTATTAGCATTTAAAAATGTATGTATGTATGTACGTGTATGTATATCATATATATATATATAATGAGCTTCAAAAGCAACTATACACTACAATCTGAGCTCCATGAAATGAAAGGACACAGAGGCTTTGCCTGCCAAAGCCTATCTTACATTAGCAGCGACACTTATTCTTCTGCCATTAGACACACAACATTCTCAAATTTATTTTCTTACCTGCAGTAAATGCAAAATTTCCCAGTAGAACTGTGCTGCAATATTTGTAAGGCTATATACACATTTTTAACTGACTGAAACGTTTGTAGCTGTGAACATTAAAATATAGATGTAAGTGACTACGGAAAACAATTTTGATGAGGTTGATTTGCAGGAAACTGTGAGAAGTGGATTTCACACATCCTTATCTAGCCACATCCTACAAGGGAAAAACCAGTGATGTAACAGGAACTTGCATGTATGGATAGTAAATGTTGAGAACCAAGACTAACACACTTTATTCTTGTTATGAATCATACAGACTCCAGGTGGCTTACACATGATGACTCATCACACTGAAGTACAACTTTCTCAAAACTGGTTTTGAGGTGGAAATACATGCTGTTACTGCCTTCCCACTCTAGAACACACAGCAAAGATGAACAGCCTCATCCTGATCTTCTTTGATGCTGACTACTCTTGAGTTAACAGCATCAAAATGCAGCTTCTGTTTTATGGCCTAATTACACTTTTACAAAGAGAAAGCAGTTCTAAAAGAGACTTGTGATCTCTGTCTTTAGCAGAGATGTTCTATTTTAAAACTGCAGGACACCAAGAGGTGTGACACAGAAGTCATAAACATTTCACTGGCCCTGTCATATGTCAAATTATATCATATCATATAACATTTTTGCTATAAAGTACAAAAATTATAACGGAAAACAGGAAAATCATCTGAAAATTAGAGCTTTAAAACCTTCATATTTAAGCAGCAATAAAATGTACAATTAAGTACCAATGACTTCTTACCTCAGTACCTCCATACCATTGTTGCTGCTCAACTTCAAGTTGTAAAATTCACATGAACATAAGCAGTATCTTTATGATCACCAGGTTTGGAAATGTCACTTAACTGCATTTTCATCAGTAATGCTGCACACTTCTGCACTTTTATATCTTTCAAGATTCTGAATTAGTCTGTGGATTTCCAAGGTTTACTGATGACAGGCAATTCATGAACTCCTTACATCCTACATTACAGACAGGGAAATTATCCCACAAAAAAAAATTGTTTTATGAGTGTATTCAATTGCTACCAATTCAAGGACTCTTAAAAATACAAAGGGGTTTCCTCTTCAACAGAAGTGAATATTAAAAAACTTACAGACAATGCATTATGAGCTGTGGATTCGTCAATGTGCACATACTTCTCACTATAGTGAAAGCAAAGAACTGGAAAATGGCAAACCTCTTCTAGCAAACAGGCCAAATTTTAAAGAAAAAAAGTTTTTGAATTTCTTGGAATACCAATACACTTAATAAATAACATTAACACATATATATTTGTGAGCACCTGAAGTTACTGACCTGTGCCCTCAAGATAAATGCAGAAATAATCCTTTGTTTTTTTCCCCCTCTCCCACAAGCAATCCATCAAAAACTAACCATCATGCCTTGACAGTACTGTTCCAGTGGTCAACAAAATTTCTACAGGACAATACATATCTTTCATGCATATACGTATTAAATCACCCCACCAACCCTGTAATGTGAATAGAATTTGGATAGGAACAGCTTCTGAAAACTTTCATTTTAAGTTCCACACTACCCCCAGTCATTCCCCACAGAATGCAGGTCAATTTCAAGTCACTGCTTGAAAAAGGGTATCCAAAACTGCACAATTGTCCCAAGAAAATGTGTTACAATTCTCACAATTACCACAGATAATGCTGCTGCAGATGTCCTTGCAGTACACAGACAGGCCCACTGCCCTGTTATTGCTGCAACACACAAATATGGACAGATGCGCAGTTAGGTTCATATATTCTGAACAGACAATTCGTGGCAAGTCCAGAACTACTCTAACAGGTACAGCAGGTGCAAACTGCGTCTACATATTCTTGAGCAGAGTAATCTTGGAGCACTACAAGATGAGCAAACACAGGTGAATTGAACGTATCTTCCCCTTCTCAACATTTATAATGTATACATCTCCAATGATAAAGTAACATTGTTCATGTGAAAGACAGCAAAATGAAACATCCAGTTCAATATGGAGCAATGGGCCATACCAACAATACAGCTTTAAGCAGTCAATGGTAACTATACTTAAACAATGCACAATCCTGTTATAAAACTAACAAAACTTATTCCTGCCATTGAATGTTAACCAGTTTGTATTAACAAACTATGGTATTCTTGATACCCACACACTTCAAAACTACAGCATGGAAATGCTTCTCAATCCGAACACTTAGAAATTTCACGCTTAGTCATACACATTAGAAAGATCCTCATTCTGTACTCAAGTAGTGCATGCAGGCACATAAAATCCTTAACTTTAATTTCCTCTCACAGATTATATGGCCTTCAATTTGTAACTGCTGACTGAAAATAGTTTCCAACACTACATAGTGTTTTGAGCTGACACCTTGGCTGCCTGGTGTTCTAGGCCATTTAATTATTGATGTGTGGAGGGTAGTTTCAAAAATACTGAATAAGCACTGATGGACAGGTAAAAAGGGGATACAGTGCCTTCAACTTGTCATCATAAAAAGTCTTAAAGTACAATTAAAAGACTCTTATAAATGAAATTCAATTGACAATCAAACCCAGACAGGGCAAGCTGATTGGCCTTACATTTTAGCACTTAATATATAATATACCACACATTAAGAGTGTGAGTTGGAAATGACCTCCTTCAACTCACAGACATGCTCACCTCCGAAGGATCTAAAATATCAGGACACTATATTACAAATTTCCTAAGACACTGCAATGATTTCTTCCTTATCCTCTCTATTAAAATGTACTGCATATTCACAGACAAAGGATATGCTACACTGTGCTCCATACCTCTGTTAAACACAGCAGATTAAACCGGACTGTGTGACTAAGCTGATGCTGTATACCATACACATGCCAATAGGACTGGTGGTGTGTGAGTCATGCAGCTGCCATTATATCTACCACAGAGTATTGACCATTAATCTACAAGAAGTTCAGGCAGTACTCCATAATCTCTTCACCACATATCAAGCATGTATGAGACTCTAACATACTGTAACATATTACATATACTGTATAAGAAAATGTAGGGCCATTAGCCTTGCCATGCACCTGGGCTCAGTTGTCAATTGTACTCCCTACATATACCCTGCAACTAGTCAGATGTTTTGGAACAGTCCAGGTGATGTTTGAAAACTCTCAGTACTCTGAAACATCACAAATTGTTTACTAACTGTAACACTACTCTCAATTGTAGTTACAACTACTTCAGTTCTTTTTGAAGCTATCCTGCTGCAATCACTCGTTGCCTTGATCCCCTCCATTAACGAAGTAACATGATACTCCAACAAAATAATGTTTAAGAATGACTTATTGTAATAGTGAATATTTATTAAATACTGATAAACTACAATGAAAGGATGCTCTTAACTACTTTTATTAACACCCAATGGACAATGCAACCACACCCTGAAAGAGTCCATGAATGCTGCACAACAGGAACTATGTCATGTCTATACAAAATCGGAAAACTATTTCCTATTTAAATAACATTTAGTTCTTTAAACTTCAAATCTATACAGAATCAATAAATTAACTTTCATCAAGGTAACATTCATAGTTTTTTTTTTTTAAGAATTCCTTTTTTTTAAGTGTAAGTGTAAGTCCTGTAGAGTATGACAATTTTTATTCATAAATGAAATACAGAAACACATACTGTAATTAATCTACTCAAAAGTTGAAACAAGAATAAAAATTTCATAATGGTAAAGCATGTCATTTGGGTTTTATTGCATAAAACGCTTGTTTATATACATCCACACAGATAAATGCAATTTGAAGCAGACGAGTGAGGAAGCATTTTGCTAACCACCTTTTGCATCTGCTATAAATATAAATCTTTGCTTCATTCATGTACTAGATAACCGGAACCCCATGCACCCCCCCCCCCCCCCCACATGCGCACACACACACACACACACACACGTGCAATATGTACTAGCAACCAAAAACACAGCCTGTGCAAAAAGGAAAAAAATGGAAACTGCCCCTTACACATTGTTCATAGTAAGGCTATGTAGTACTGTTTCTTTTAACCCTTAGCTGCCGAACGACATATATATATATATATATATATATGTCACGCGGTGAGCCCTTTAAATAGCTGAACGGCCACTAAAGTGGCCCGGGGGGATTTAATTCCGGGGTCAAAGATTTAATTCCAGCGTCAAAGGGTTAAATAAGACTGTAATGTACAATATTTCCAAACTGAAGATATGGATCAATAAAAACAATAACCTACAGTCTGTACACAACATTATACGAACCACAGTATATTCATAATGAAACTTTGTTATGATACAAATCACAACTACAAGACCTACGGCAAAAATACATTACAGATCAAATCTTCTTGTTAATATCTGACAAGAAATAAACTTCTCATATGTTCCCTTCTCTTTGGTTAAAACAGATTACAGAAAACAATGCATTTCTAAAATCATTAAATCTTGTTTTCAGTATTGCATTCTACTGCACAGCATTTATACTAGTTTTTTTAAATAAAAATTTGCAAGCTCCATTAGAAAATTATTTTACTCAAAACTTTACACACAATGTGACACATTTGTATTAACATATCTATACAGTCTAAACTGTACTCACTTTTATATCTTGATGCTTTGGTTAAAGGTATTTCCACAAACTTTTTGACAAACTGTAAATCTTATTAACATGCTTTCCATATTATAAAATGGCTACAAATAGTGCAAATTTTTAGTGTGTCTTATCATTGTAGAGAAAGTGAATGCAATTATATGCATTAAATATCTACCAAGTGGATATACAAACATGAAATCTGAGCAATTCAGTTTGTATATTCCATAACCATCTTTTAACATGATGCTAGTTCCATGACACATAAAATGGTTTGAAAAATATGAAACATGACCATGCTTGTAACATTTGTCCATATCTTCACTGTGCCACATTATATTACTGCTCCATACATTTAAAACCATTAGGGACAAAATATAAGAAATGACTGCATTTTGTGGTATTTTATATGTGCACACAAAAAGGTTGCTTCCTAAACTAAAAAGTATGAAATCTTACATAAGTAAAACATGGCTAATTCTGAAAAACTAATTAACACTTTAAATTCACCATGTGCCTTGTAGTAATATTGCAAAATACAACTTAAAGAATTCTGAAGGAACATGCAAGTTGTACTTCTGAATTTTTGTCAAAGGTTCAACAACTTATAGTGCTTACATGCGGAATGAATCTTACATCTTTACAAGGTAAAGGTAAAGGTAAAGCTCACCCTAGAACAGGTCATGAAGGCCCAGTGGGGGAACAGAGGTTTAGCTGTACTATTTCTTTAACCTCAGCGCGAGATGGTGAGTGCATGGTTAATGCCATACCCTGGCTGCTTTACCCCAGGAAAAGAGATTCAGTACCCATTGTACAGGAGGTTGAATGGGTGCAGAAAATATCAACCTCACTAGCACTCAACCCCCAGACCATCCAGCCTGTAGCAGATCACTATTTACAGATAAATTAATGAACATGACACTGCAATAACCATGAACTAGGCACACAATATGGCAGTTCTGAAAAAACATATCACACCACAGTCTTCAGAAGGACTTATCCCATGTTGAGTACCCAAACTGAACAGCAAGGATTTCAAACAAGCATTTGTGAGGCCTTTATTATATGAGAATTAACACACAAGTGACTTAACACCATACAATCACCCAGATCCAGAAGAACACTATACATTTTGCACAAAACAGCTTGTTAATAACAGTCTTGTTTTTTAATCATGCTGCTTGCCTCCACAACACAATGTGCTTCTAGCAAGGAACTCAGCTTTACCATTTTGTTGCAAGAAATCCAATAATTTTTATGTTTATATACATAAAAATCCCCGTTTCTTACACACACTTTAGATCATTCTCACAACAACGGCTAAGGTATAAGATACGAAAAAAAAAAAAACAAGAAGCATAAAACATGTCAACTTTTGTAAATTTATCACTTAATGTATGATAAATAAATGACAGTACAATAATTTTGAGACCATTTTTTGATTTAAAAAAAGCTGTAGAAACAATAGCACAGACATGTTTAGACCAACATGTACTCCACCTACAGCATAACAGTCAATAGAGTTCCTGAATTTAAATACTGCATTTACTGAAACATATACACTTTACATCATTCACACACTGCTTGAAAATTAACAAGCACCAAAAATTTACATCAGTGTAGAATGCATGATGGAACTTAAATGAAGCATTTTTAGTGGTGAATACAGTCATAGTGAAGACAGAACTCTGTGAATAATACAAGCCAATGATGAATTTGAAGGAATAATACCATGATGCAGGTTCTGAAAATATTTTGAAGTTTACAAACTGTTCCAGCTTCATAATTTCACCACTAACTTTAAACAATTATCATACAACAAATAATACTTCTCTTCACACGCATTCCCATCACTCTATGTATACTGGAATAATTCTTTTCCCTTGTAACAAAAAATATTAAGAAAACATCTACATACTGGACAATAGGAAAAACAGGTATCAATAACCTCTATCCTTCCTTAAAGAAAATTAAGTATTGGGAGATCAGCCTTTCATTCACTCACCCACTAACACATGTTGCAGTATGTAACAGAACTAAAAGTCTGAAACATGAAACTACGTAGATTACTCCTCTCCTAATATGCAGATGCAGCAAGGGAAAATGTGATGTCATTAGCGTAATCAGCTTCTTTTGTAATTGGGACATAATGTCTATTATTAAGAGACTGTATTGTTATGATTTTCATAGTTTCAAATTGGTTTGTGGGAAGCATGACAGTACGATCATAGGACGACAAAGCTCACTGATGACAAGGCTGCGTCCGTGGCAACAGAAGATACTTCAACGAAGATCTGGATTGTCATTGACCTGTTTCTTTATGCGTAACAATATAGTTGTATACCACTGGTCTAGCCGTGATATTGAATCATAATCCTTCACAGCTTCAGTGAAACCATCCACATTCTGCTCCTCCATGTGATCAATCAGTACCTGAAATATATTCATGGCAAATACAATTGAGAGCCTCAATTTTGAATGTGATAAAAATACTGATTCCCCCAGCTTTGTAAATTTAGTCATGCAAAAAGGCTTAAAATCTTGGTGTCAAACAGCACACATCTGACATGCTACCAACTCATAACTTCTGGAAAGTCTAGTGAAAAGTCTGAACATACATGTAACTTTACTACAAAGTTACAAAACACCAACTTGATGCAACTAGGTAATTTTATTGATGTATTCTTGGCTCGACATGTTTCGGGTACATACGCCCATCATCACGAGCATTAGATGTTGAGTTGCAGCATATGGTTTTCTGCACCGAGTTTTTGGAAGGGTGGTGGTATTGAGAGACGCTGTGTAGGTCACGTGTACGGTGCGGAAGGTGCACAACACCTTCCACACCGCACACATGACCTACGCAGCGTCTCTCAAGACCACCTTACTTACTTACTTACTCCATGGTGCAGAGTCCTTCTTCAGAAGCTAAGTGGTTTGCAGCTAGTCAAGAAATTCCCCGCATTTCATGGATCTGGAAGGTTCATTAACGCACTCACAAGCGTCCGCCACTTGTCCCTATCCTGGGCCAACCCAATCCAGTCCACAGACCCATATCCCACCTCCTGGAGATCCATCCTAATATTATCCACCCATCTATGCCTAGGTCTCCCCAGTGGTCTCTT
>Ga0136643_10002199_pt1 | contig 25066 bp, 17 predicted proteins | sample TergutLab28metaG_FD_96883 | JGI IMG/M metagenome (GOLD analysis project Ga0136643, IMG submission 96883) | Labiotermes labralis P1 segment gut microbial communities from Petit-Saut dam, French Guiana - Lab288 P1 (version 3) (version 3) | ecosystem: Host-associated > Arthropoda: Insects >... | reverse complement strand
GTTAAAATTTCATTTTTTAAAATTAAATAGCGCATCCCGAAAATTTCTTAATTACATTTTGGTTGGGCCCCGGCTCCCCCCCCCCCCCCCCCCATCTCACTCTTCTATTTTGAGAACCAGGATGGAGAGCCGAATCTATTAGATGAAACATGAATTTTATTTAATAAATTCGGATTGTTAGGTATTTAATGGCTTTTATTTCACGTTACGTGTAGACCAATGAATGGTGCAGGCAGCGGAGACTGTACAACGGAGGGCAGGGCGTTTGCCCTTGTTACAGATGACGAGGCGGCGCATCGATCACAGTCAGGAAATATCTTTAAATGAAAATACACAGTGAATTTTGTCAGTGTGAAATGGCATACGACTTGCATACGTAACGAAGTAGACCATATTCATTACTGCCAATTTGTTGTCTTGTTTCTGCACGCTCCAGGAGTGGGAGTGCAGGTCTTTGAACTTGCCTGGGGCCACGAAATTCATAATGCAGCCATTGCGCATAAAGAAGGATTTTTAAAGTTAAACGACATGATGTGTTTGAGGGTCTGTCACTGGTATGATTTTTGAAAAAAAAAATTACGTTAAATCCAAGCAAGTGCAGGCGATTAGGTTCTCATTTATATTGGAACAGTCAGTGCGTCTCTGAATTCAGAGTCATTATTAATTCTTAGAACTTTTCCTTCAAGAGAACAATAAACAACTTGTCTGTTTTTTAGGAAACCGTTTCTGGTTTTCCTCTGCCGTCACTTCAAGAAGGGACCACTAGGTGAAAAGAGCGCAGAGAAAACCATGACAGCAGTTACTTGGCTTGTCGAACTGCAAAGAACATGCAGAGCTGATCGTGTCTGTTCTCTGTTGTCAAATGAACCAATCACTTGCACGAACTTAAGCTGTAAATTTCGATGTTCAGAATTAAGAGTGTGAGAGTGTTCAGTGTCCGTCATCATGCTGTGCGGTAGAATACAATGTTACAGAGCTTCACAGAATCGTCTTTTACAAAAGTACGCGCATGGTATTTTGCACATACACCTAGTTATGCTGTGGGCCGACAAGGTGTAGTCGGTATTGCGATTCGCTACGGGCTGGACCGTCCGGGGATCGAATTCCAGTGGGGGCCAAATTTTCTGCACCCGTACTATCTTATTACCAGTGTGGTCGCATGTTCGCCTGGTGGTGATTCCGGGGCCAGGGAATGCCGTTGTATTGTCTTCGGAAGGTGCGAGCCGGTTGATGTAATAACCGGACTTGTCGTTGCCAGATTGTCCGGGCAGAGGCATATCTACAAGAAAGCCATCTCCCACATACTGCGCTTAGAGCAAGCCACGTATTAAGCATTTCGTTTAGTAAAAAGTTCTGAATGGTAAATTAAGCCTGTAAAGAGTGTTTGGTTACGTAGATTCACGAACTGCGCTGTTCACAGAAGGTTAATTTATTCAACACCAAATTTTTGTTTTATATGTACAGTCGACCTGAAATGCTGTGACGGTTTAAACCCTCTCTAAATAAAATCCTAGTTAATAATCCAGCCGTTATTTCTTTATACCATACATAATGATGCTGTATTAACTACTGTGAATCTTTGGCACTGCCTGTGATTCAGGAACGTTTATGAACGTAAACTGGAAAGAACTTGAAAATACCTTTCATATTTAGTCGAAGACTGGCGGAATACTTAAGTTGCGTACAAAAATTTGTCTTCAGAAACTTTATTTAAAGTGATATTTTGGCAGATCGAGGTACACATGTAAACAGGATCTCGTTACTAATATGTTCTGCAGACCACCAAGCACCGTTAACCCTTTAAAGACGAAAATCAGTCTACATTAGATGCGGTTCGTATCTTGTAGAGGAAGCTATTTGTTACCGTTAGAGAGACTAGTTGGTTAATGTTGTGCAGCTGAAGTATCGCAGCTTACCGTAACAGTCACACTATCCACATAAAAACATGGCGCTGGCAGAATGCAGAACGCTTTAATGTTACAACAGGTGGTTCATAGAGTTACCACCTGGTTAACGGGATCGCAGCGGGTTTCATATCCCAGTAAACAATATTTTGTTTCAAGTTGTCCATTTTTACCTAATAAGCCTAACAGTTTCTGTACGTACCACCAGGTTTAACGTTAAAAAATTCTACGTGGTGCTCACTTTGCGATGAGTATTTTGTGCGGATCTCAGAACATACCGCGACCTTTGCTTTATACATCATTAACTGAATGGTTTTTACAACCTTGGTGGAAAGTGTTTACAGCGCGATACGGACTGATTCCTTATGTAAAGCAGATTTTGTTTCGTCTTTAAAAGGTTATACAACTCCCATTGAGGAAACGGTGTCTGCTATTGAGCTCCTTTACCTAAGTAAGGGGGCGATTTAGTTTCCTATAGCGAAGCCGAAGGCTATAAAGCATATTGAGTATAAGCTCCATGCATTCTTAGATCTGGGCAGTAGATGGACGCCAGTAAGCAGTTTAAAGTGACGGCTGCCTCACATCTGAGTGAAGGCTAATAGTATGTTATGGTGCGCCTAGAGTATTGTAGGCGTTGAACTAGTTTGATAACGTACGTGAAATTGTAATGAAAACCAACTTGATGCACTATTTATCCTCGGTTTATTTCGTCAGCCAACCTCTACATGTTTCGAGCATATATGTAGCCCATCATCAGGAGGTATAATGTATATAGACAACAATTGGTACGTGTTGTGCTTTTTAGTTGACTTTGTCTGTTGGCCGTGCCCGAAACATGTAGAGGTTGATTGACTAAATAAACTGAGCATAAATATTGCATCAAGTTGGTTTTCAGCACACGGATCTATCGAGATGCACGGTCAACAGAACATAAAATTTACAATCCTCTATTGTTAATAAATTCCCTGAAGACGGTACCTTTGTGCCGAAACATGTAGTAGTTGACACTAGTATGAAGTGTGTTTTATGATCTGTTTTAGTGTATTTTAATCAATGCAATTTGTTGGTTTAAAATATGGAACTAACAATAACGACTTCGCGTAATGACTATAGAAAATCCAGCTTGCGAACAACACAGATTACGTGGGTGCGCTTCTCTTTGCTCGGGGACCAAGGGTGGATCCGCGTTTAATGGAACTGTCTAGTCTGCGGTCGTCGTTTTTTTTTCTCTCTTCAGATTTTTGCCTCCATTAACATGAATGGTTTATTGGGCATGTTGCGTGTTCTGGTTTCGTCTACAATTGTATTCCCCGATTTTAATCTCATCCTTCCCGAATCTTGGATGTTCTTTGTTAAAAGGCAATTGGACCACTTGTTCTGTGTCTGTCCTTCCTGAGGTTTTGTGAAACGAGGAAGGGAAACTGCAAAGGGCTCTTCAGTAGAAGCTAATTGTATTTCAGCAGGGGAAAGAGGAGGAGGCACTTTGCATTTCAGAACATTGTTCACACGAAGAATGGCAAAAGTTGAGAGTATTGTCAGGAACAGCAAGAGTAATTTGGTAGTATTATTCGCGCTCATCTGATTGAATAACATTGGAACGTGTCACTTCCATTTGATAGGAGACCATTTCATTTTCCGCTTGTGGGAAGAAGAACCTCGTGTTTGGCCTTGAAAGTTAATGCTGGAACGTTGCCCGCTCTCAACCGGTAACTCCCACGTGCTTATTCATCTTCGCGCATAATCCTCCTACGATGCCTCAGTCGACATTACATGACCCCATCATTTGACACTGCATGGTAAATCACCTAATAAACAAAGGCACATGTGCCCTAAATCATAGGTCTGCAACCCCCTGCTCGGAGCTACATTTGTAAATTATGTATATACTATGAAACTCACACAATAATTTAGGCGGGTTTTTATACTGCTTATTATTATTTTTCCAAGTGCGGTCCGCGAACCAACCCACACCAATGGGCGTGGTCCGTTGCCATAAAACGTTGGACGCCTGTGTCCTGAAGAAATGTTTTGTAGCGTTATGGCGCCTGTGGAGGGTTAAGTGATTCAAAAGAAGGCGGATGAAGGCCCGTGTGTAAACAAAAGGAAGCCCGAAGCGGACGAACTGCCAATCTGTAGCGAGAAATACTTAGAACAGATGAAGCCGTGCTTGGTGACACAACATGTCATAACTAAGGTAGACAATGTAGAACACTCTTCTTATAATAAAAACAACTAGCTGCACTAATTTCTCAAAATTATTTTTGGAATAAAACTACATGTTTCGGGCAGTTCTTCTGTCCATCATCAGCAGTTTTGCACTGTACACACAGCAGTGGTATATGTCATACAGGTTTGCTGACATATACCATTGCTGTGTGTACAGTGAAAAACTCCTGCTGATGGACAGAGGAACTGTTCGAAACATATGGAGTTTTATTCCAAAAATAAACTTCAGAAATTAGTGCATCTAGTTGGTTGTATTATAAGAATTTGTCACGATGCACGGTCACCTGAACGTCAAAAATGTAAAACACTGTTTTTAGATACGAAAGTTTAACTTTGATTAAACAGAACATGCCTTACGATTTTCGATTCGTTTTACCGACCAAATGTGGTAAGCGATAAACACCGTTCAGTTTTAATTCAGTGAATACAATGTGTGATGGAAAGTTAAGTCGGTTAGTAACTGTATACCTGTGTCTGTGGCAGGTATTTGCAATTGGGTATTTCCTTATTTGTTTTCAATGCCAGTCTGGTGAAGGCTGTGTGCTTTTGGTTATGTTGTAGGAGTATAGGATTTGGGCGACCTTTGGAAGTACCTGATAAAACCAAGATAAGATACCCTAACTGTGCCCATATTGTTCGCACTGCTTATTTTATTTGGTATAGACTAGAGAGGGGGGGGGTTGAGAGGGGGGATGTCTTCGAGAAAGGAAAATATCGGGGAAGATTTAATTTAATTTTACAGTTTCTGATTTTATTTGTGTAGAAGAGATTATATGCCGTAGAGCCCAATAAAACTCGGACATACTCATTTTAGGTGGACTGCTGTGAACAGGGGGAATCTTTATGGGCGGTTTGTTGTCATTCTCACTCCCTTCCATAGCGTTCAACTCCAAACGAGCATATATTTATGAATATTGAAATATTTTATATATGTATTAACTTGGCTACTGAAACTCTAGAAAAAAAATGTTTTGATGTAGAATGGTCCGGAGTACAGATTATTCTTTATTGAAATTTATGTTCTTAAATATGCGTATAATCAAGGAGGAGTTGGCGTAATGATTACTGCCATCGACAGGGAACTTATTTCAGGATGCACACATTTCACACGATAAAGAATTTTTTTTATGAAACCGTACAAAATATTATTTTAGCCTACAGACTTAGAGTAGACGTTAGACGCGGGTAGTCTGTAATAACCGTCGTGTTTCTTTGGAGGGATTGCAAAGCAGTGGCACAGGAACACGGTGCAGATTACAGGATGAAGGTATCTTCCTGTGCCGAACCTCATTAACATTAGCTGCGCACACATCCGCTAATTACTGGGATGCCCCCCGACAGAACGCATTGGCTCGTATTATTCTGATGTCACTTCCTGCACTTGTACCCCTCTTTCCTGTCCTATGCCTAAAATGAGAGACAGTACCGTGTATTTTATTTCTGAAATCCACAACACGCTCCTCTTCGTGCGGGCTACGTGTTCCTTTTGTTCTCTTCTGCCATTGTATTTAAGTATGTTTAGTCTGGCATCTTCCCATCTCTTGTCCTCACGACGCCGTGCCCATTCAAAATGTGGTATTACATCTGTGCTTTCTGTACGTGTCCCTAGAGTACCGCTCTTAACGTGGTGCTCGGTAAGGTGACGGGATAATTTTCGTTATTTGTGTGTAGTCAGTAACAGTCGTTTGCACCGACTCTGTACCCGCATAATGACTGGCTTATAAAGTGAGAACCCAGACATATTTCTGCAACGACGAATAGTCGTTTCGAACACCGAGGAATTTACCCATAATAAGTGTTTTCTGGAGATTATTAATGAATGAATTAATGATTTATTCCACTGTTGTGTTAGTTGCTCAGCATAATAAATACGAATGATGAGACTTAGGAAATGATACGGAAAGGAGCGTTCGTTGCAATTTTTTGGTAATTGTACCATCCCAGTATTTCAGGGGTACGCGGTGGCGTAGTTGGTTGAGGCACTGCCCTACAAGCCGGAAGGTCGCGGGTTCGATTTCCAATGGGATCATTGGAATTTTTCATTGACTTAATCCTTCCGGCCGCACTATGGCCCTGGCGTCGACTGGTGGGGTGTAAAGGCGGTTGGTGCGTAGGGAAGACAAGATGGCCACCTTCACGCACCGATTGTCGAGAAATAATGGGAGTCTAAACCTCCTGGGCCTCAAAGGGCCCCTCCAGGCCTGTAGTGGAATAGCTTTGCGTTTTCACTCGGTATGTTCATGGAACGACTGAGGAGAAGCACGAAGAATTTCAGTTAGCTAGTGTAACCGACCTACCTCTGTTTCTGCTGTCTTCTTCTCCTCTTCTTGAAGCACGTCGGGTATCTCCCGTTCACCTGTCGTATTTCTTGTATTATATATAATAATTGGGGATACAAATGAATAGGACAGGCTATTAGCTACAGCGGTAGAATAATGAGGTCCTTTGTGGGAATCTACGGGGATGTAGCGAGGGCACTGCATCCAGTTCTTGTATTCAGTTAAAGCCAACCGGAAGGATATGTTCACAGTTATTTACTTGATAGTCACTGTTTGTTACTACACACTTTATGTATTACAAATCTTTGATGTAGGTTGTCACGCGGCACCAAAATACACTTTATCACAACTACCACATCTGTACTTCACAATGTGCTATTTGTATCCGCCTTGTTTAATCACCTGTCGACGACTGACTCGCGGCGTCTCTCGGTTTCCCTATACACTTGAATTTTGAACCGAATGCCCAGGTTCCCATTGGCTAAAATGTTAAAATTGACCGTAACCTAATAGGTTCCTAAAGTCAAAATGTTGAATACTCAAACTCCATTGGTTTCCCTTTTTGTAACGCCGTTCCCATGTCATAACCCGTTTGGACCCCTTCACGCGTCATCTTATTTGTTTTAAATTGTGTAAGCGTGACTAATATAGAATCCCTCCTACAAGATTTAAGATTTATCTCAGTAATTAACGAACTTGATGAACAAAATTTTTGTTTTACAATAAGTTTATTTCATGCCTCTACATGTTTCTAGCACATGTGTTCATCATCAGGAGGTCGAAATTGTATTACACAACCTCTGGTATCATCACACTGAAACAAGTGAGTCGTCTAAAATTACTAAAATACAATTCTATTAATATGAGCAAATGGTAGTAAAATTTTACTACTATTTGCTCATATTTATATAATTGTATTTTAGTAATTTTAGACCACTCACTTGTTTCAGTGTGATGATACCAGAGGCTGTGTAACACAATTTTGACCTCCTGATGATGAGCACTTGTGCTCGAAACATGTAGAGGCATGAAATAAACTTATTGTAAAACAAAAATTTTGTGCATCAAGTTGGTTAAATACTAAGATAAATATACTGAGATGCACGGTCAGCAAAACGTCAAAAAAAAAAAAAGATTTAAGAAGTCCGAAGCTGTCAGAGTTTAAGACGTCAATTGTTAGAAAAAGTTCCCCAAGTTTTCAACTTTGACACTGACAGACAGACAACCATCCTGCCAGCTCACTATACCTGCCATAAACTGCCTAGTTCTGTAAGTTTCCATACAAACTTGTTACAATTGCCCTTGCGCCATAAACTAATTTACTAATTTTAAATAGATCTGCCCTGTCCACCCAAATGTACAATTTTGACAACAAACAAAAAACTTAAACTCCATACACTGGTTATAAATCTTCATTTCCTGTCTGTGCCGTTACACTAGTCTCCCGACGGATGCTCGACAACGACACGTCTCCAGGCAGGAGTACTTATTCATGAATAAAGATCTGAACTGGACAGCTAGCTTCGTAAAATTAATATTATCTGAATGCTCGTTATCTTAAGTGGCAGAGAGAGATGACGTTTATCTGAAGTTTACATTTTACTCGATTTATTAGTAGGATTTTGCAGACACGGAACTAACCTCGAGGCACAAACAGGTCTTTGATCATGCAAGAATGTAGCGCCAGAAACTGACGTTGTACGGGGTCAAATGAGCGTGTAAGAACTTCAAGAGATGTACTGTAATTGCTGTGCTGTTGCTCCACGAACGCCATTCGAACCACCTAACGATATGGGTGAGATAATTGGACGCTCTTGAAGCTGAAATAATTGAGAAATCTGGATTAATTAAATTTCAAAATACTTCTGCCCTCTCAACAAACGACTTATTATTGGATGAAAATATTTCGCATAAGGTTGTCAGTGCGTTGGTGTGGTGAATTGTAATATTATTATATTAACTGGCTGTTGTTTCTACTCTTAATTGGGTTTGGCAGGACGAAAATTATCGTCTCTCGTTGTTCTGCTAACAAGTAAAATTAATTCTTCGTGGCTGGATGTACATAAAAGGGTTAGGTAATCAAAGTCCGAACTTTGTTATTGGGGCCTCTTTATTTTTAATAGATTCGTGTTTCTAGACGTAAGAGTGGAAGGGTGTTGTTTTACAACGAAGGCGGCACTTGGGACTATGAAGTTGACTGACGGTTTCGCCTCTTTGTAATGCTTTCATTCCGTGTATTTTCTGAACTAAACGAATAATGCAACGCAATACGCTGTTTATATAACGAGGACCTGAATGATCTGTACTCCTCACCCAGTATTGTTCGGGTGATAAAATCGAGAAGAATGAGATGGGCGGGGTATGTAGCGCGTATGGGGGAGAGAAGATGCTTATACGGAGTTTTGGTCGGAAAACCTGAGGGAAAGAGACCTCTTGGGAGACCCAGGCGTAGATGGGAGGATAATATTAAATTTGATATTCATGAAGTAGGGTGTGGGGGTATGGACTGGATCGAGCTGGCTCAGTATAGGGACAGGTGGCGGGCACTTCTAAATGCGGTAATGAACCTTCGGGTTCCCTAAAATGCCGGAAATTTCTTGACTAGCTGAAAACCGGTTAGCTTCTCAAGAAGGACTCTGCTCCATGGAGTAAGTAAGTACGTAATACGCTGTTTACAAATTGGATATGTATATTCCTAAACATCACCGACGTGAGGGGCGCAAGTAATCTTTCCAGCTGCTATAACCAACCTGTCTCGCTTATCTCCTTTAGACGCAAGCAGGTTGTTGTCTTCAGAACATTGAGTTTAGGCGCCGTAGTGCTGTACTGTCGGTGTACGAATAACAGCGCATAATTTACTGGCTTGGAGATTGCAGTTATATTTCCATTCAGCTATGCCATGAAGGTATCTTATACTTTTCGGGGGTTGCGTCGGGGCGAAAACTCAATGCGCTTTCAAGTATTATACCACGACCTTCTCCCTCCCGATCCTCACCCACGTAATCTTCCAGTCTCCTTCGAGTAATGTAACAGAGAAACAGCTACACCCTCACACCATGCATCGGACACCGGCCTTATACCTTTCGATCACTCACATACACAGCATGTATGAACGTATGTATATATATATGTACACACACATTCTGCGTGTGTGTGTGTGTGTGTTTGTGTAAGAATAATTTCATTATCTTTGCACCATTGCAGCATTCCTACACCTAACAATATGAAGACAAGAACTTCCATATATTTAGAACAAACGTCCGAAGCGACGAATGAAGAATGTAAAGTAAAATAGTGTGATTTTCGTCGCCTCGCCAAACGTTTGAGTGAGTCAGGTAAAACGGTTGACGGTGGGTATGAACAAGAGCTGACAGCTAAAAAATCACAATATTCAGCGATCGTTGAATGTATAAATCTTAACAATTCTGTGAACAAATTTGGATGTTTTGCTGACTGTGCATCTCATTTAGCAACTGACCAATTTGACCTCCTGATGAGCACAGCAGTGCTTGAAACATGTAGAGGAATATAATAAACTTATTTTAAAAAAACAAGAATTTGTGCATTCAGTTGGTCAGTTGCTATGAACAGTTCTTTCGAGCGATAACTTTAAAAACGTTTTAATTACTGGTATGTTTAATGTTATGGTATATTTTGTGACAATATGTCACTTATGTATTCTACGCTTGAAGATAGCTGTAGTATATTTTGTGACGTATCACTTATGTATGCTACGCTCGAAGATAGCTGTAGTATATTTTTTGACATATCACTTATGTGTGCTACGCTCGAAGATAGCTGTAGTATATTTTGTGACATATCACTTATGTATGCTACGCTAGAAGATATCTGTAGTATATTTTGTGACAATATATCACTTACGTATGCTACGCTCGAAGATACCTGTAGTATATTTTGTGACAATATATCACTTATGTATGTTACGCTCGAAGATAGCTGTAGTTGCCGAAATGTGTAGCAAAGTTAAGTGCGTATTCGAATATGAATATGCACACACCGAGTGGTACTAGGACGGGAGGAACCCTGTCATTAATCAGTTGAAATGTTATTTTAATAAACTGAGAATCGGCCAATAAAGTTGTCTAAAAGCAGGTTTGCACAAATTTCCCAAAAATCTTGGAGTCAACCTCAAAATGTTAGGCACCATAATGGTGACATAAAACAAGTTAGATACTGTGGTGTCAAAAATATTAGGCGCCATTGTACAAAATCTAACCGCAAAGGCGTCCTGGCGCCCGGTATTTGTGCACCCCTGTCTAAAATATTTTGTTTGTTGAATCTCTAGTCAGTGTCCTGGAAACAAGCAGGAATTATCATACACGTGCCAGCTTATCAGTTCATTCACTCTGCCTTTCCTACTCGATATCAATCCTTCCCGCCCTGCAACGAGTTAGTTTGTACACCGTCGCAGTTATGGCGATAAATCTAGTTTCCTGACTTGTCGTCACTAAAAAGAAGTCTTCAACGAAGATAACAGACACTCTGAGGCCCAAGCGGAAGAGGAGGCGTTATATTTAGCAGTCACTCTTTCATGAGCTTTTGTTGCACCCGCCAGCTGGATCGTCTTTATCGTGCGTGGAACCTAACAATGCGAAGTGTTGGCGTTTCTGTGCTAAATGTAGCACTGCTTACAGTTCAGCATTGATGGGAATCCGGCATCCTGGAATGTACAGATTTAACACAGTGCTAATGTTTGTTAGCATATAGCCTTTATTCCCATGAAGTTTAATGATTTAGAAAAGGAAGAATTACGTAGTGAATTCATACAGACCTCTAAATATTTACTCAATGTTACATTCACAGGTGGGTCGATTAGCTCAGTCAGTATAGCGACTGACTACGGGCTGGACGGTCCGGGGTCGAATCCCGGTGGGGACGAGATTTTCCGCCCGTCCAGACCGGCCCTGGGGCCTACCCAGCCCCCTATAAAATGGTTACTGGGTCTTTCCTGGGGATAGAGTCGGCCGGGGCGTGGGGCTGACCCCCCACCCCCATCTAGTGCCGAGGTCCTAGAAATGAGTAGAGCTGTACCTCTACTCACCCTAAGAGCCTTCGTGGCCTATAAAAAGGGCGAAAACCCACCTGCATTCTCAGATGAAGTAAAAGCGCTCTTTATTAATAATTTTGGATAGTTAAGCCTTATGTAACATGTCAGTCTACTCGCAGGCCTGTGATTAAGAAATCTTTGAAACCACGCCATCAGCAGTGCGTGTGATATGGAGAAGTCCTACGAACAAGCGATTTTACTGGCGCGCGTCGTCGTAGTCAGCTGTTTGTACCCAGCCACTCCTGTCAGCTGGGTGTAGTGTCCTTTGCCGTTGTGTGCTTCGTTTATGTATATCACAAGTACGTTTTGGGACTGAATCTTTTTAGGCACTTGCACAAAATTGCGAAACCCGACTGTTAGCTTCATGTCCGTCCGGGTGGAACAACTCGGCTCCCACTGGACGGATTTTCATGAAATTTGATATTTGAGTATTTCTCGAAAATATGTCAAGAAAATTCTAGTTTCAATAAAATATTATAACAGGCGTTTTACATGAAGACCAATATACTTTTTGGTCCTATCTCGCTTAGTTCTTCTTAGAATGAAAAATGTTTCAGACAAACTTTGTAGAGAAAATAAAAAAACACACACTTTCCTTTCAGTATTTTTTTTCCCGAAAATCCTTCAATTTATGAGACAGTGTGGAAAAATATTGTAGAGCCGGGCAGGCCACAGATGAAGTATGGCGCATGCGGATAGCATGATGGATACCTAAGGCTGCAAACACACACTCACAATATGTAATACTTACTGCTTTTCCACTGCGACAGTGGTTGCACGAACGCGCATCAGTGTTACGTTATACGTACATTGCCTGGCTTGAATAAGGCTACTCGTTAGTAGTTTTTACTTTGCGCTGATTCTGGTTTTCTTTCTTGGTATTTGTACATATGTAATCTTGTTTTAACCTGCTAAAAACTGAGATTCTCCTGAATTATGTTTAAAGATTCAGTTCATACCGCACAGTAAACACATTCCGTCTCGGTTATATAAACAGCTCAGAAAATTCAGTAGGAAACAAAGAGAACATATACATAAATTCTATGGACAGAACGTATAATGTTTTAATTTTAAACCTCGTGGTACTTACAGTAACCATTGTTCTTTAAGGGGTTAACCACCGTGGGTTGAAAGGGAGGAAAAGTTAGGCTAATGAAACACCCCTTCTTCTGAATGTGAGTATTCTGGAATGGCTATGGGGACAGCCATTTTACGTATTTAATGGCGACGAGAAAAGTAACGTAAGAAAACGGCAAGCGTGCACACACAATTCCAGATTTCGGTACTGAAACGAAACACTATTTTCTCCACTACCAACAATCCTGGTACTGAACTTTGACCTGGTTATGCGGCTGTTAACGGACACAGAAACTGTATTGTTGGCCGTGTGTTCTATTGTCTTATGGCCTGGTGTGGACTTCAGATGTAGCGAGGGACGATCATAATTTCATGAATTTGAAAATTCGGCATGAAGTTTCAGAAGTTCGTATTGTATCTGTTATTGTAGTAATTAAATTTGACGAAACCTGTAACGGATTTTTTTTTAAGCGTGGTGATCTGAAATCCGATGTACAAAAGGACACCGAGAAAAGCGAAGATAAATCGGCGTATGTTGAGTCGTTTTCTCGCCACACAAAGCTTGCAATCAGAGCACACAATGACACGTGGGGTAGTGACATCAGGGAAGGCCACACCTACACCTACTGGGGAAGAAGGAAGCTGTCTTATCACGCCCTTTATACACACCAGAAGTGTGCCAAAGTGTTTCAGGTAATTTCAAAATGATTTTATCTGATTGCATTGCTAAAATGCTCGATGAGGAAATTGTAACATTTGTGGGGAAAACGTCGTTTGTTGTGGAGATTATGCTTGGCACTGTGAACATTTTGAGTAGATGTTAACTTTCAGCAGTTTTGCGCTGTGTGTCGCCAGACAGCATGGGGTGTGCACGCTTTGTGCAGTGACAGAACGTCAGTAACCAGCGCACTTCTGGTTACCGGAGCATTTTGTTGGGTTACATGAATGGATTAAAATGAATTGTTAGTTGGTAGCTCAGGAATACGACGGTTGCGCGGATACCGCTGGATGAAATAATGCTTCGAAGAAAATTTTCGAAACAAATACCCACGGAGCACATAAAAATATGGTATATTTTGCCTAACTGCAGTCGTCCCTCTTTTCTGCCACCATGTCTGAGTGGGACAACGCCCAGAACGGAACAGTCAAATGCGTGTTTAGACTGTGCCACACAGCATGCGATTGTGTCAACAAGAGAGTGATTGGAATTTTGTCAAGTTATGAAGTGGAACTAGAAGTTGCGCGCATGTGCAGACGAATTTACTCCATTCTTTAACAGTTTTATTTTAATTTCTTGATAAGTATATTCACGTGTAGGCTTCCCAAATTTGCAGCACTCTTCAAAATATTACAACAGAGTTTATTTGATATCAGCGTTGTTTGAAGAATATTGGCAACTTTCAGTATGAGCTGAGGACGCTGTGATCTCCGTTTCATAATATTTGGTTAATTTTTGAACCACGTGTAAGAGAGAGGTTTTTTTTAAAAAAAAAAAGGTCAACGGATTGATGTGGATGACAAAAATTTGCGGTAACACTTGCTATTTGGGCGCCTTCGCACAAGTCGCGAAAAGCGTCTGGTAACGTCGTCATGTCCGTCCTTCCACCCGCATGTATAGACTCGGCTCCCACTGGAAGGATTTTCGTCAAATTTAATATTGGTAACTTTTAAGAAAAATTTATTGAGAAATCCCAGATTTGGCTAAAGTCGGACAAGACTACTGGCGGCCATTTTACATGAGTACCTCAGTACATCTTTTATTACTGACGGCGACATGTAGGTATGCAGCAATACAAAACATATTTTATTGTTGATCGCGACATACGTAGTTCAGAAATACAAAGGGAATTAATTATTGCGTTACCATGGCAACAGTGGGGACGTACGTTGCCTAATCTCCAGTGGAATGAATGAAGCAATATCGGATATCTCAAAACATTTTAACTTTATTTTGAAAAGTCGCCCGAGTAGCGCGTTTGTAGAAAGGTCATCCTGAGCTCTGAAAAGGATCAGAACGTGTTTCCGAACCCACAGTCATGGAAAAGACTCCCGGCGCTGGGGCTAGTGTCCACTGAAAGGCGACTGTTGATGTTTTTCATGTAAGGAGTCATATTCCGTTACTTCGTGACAGCTGTTTTCGACTAGAAGGGTAGCATAATTGTCTTTAAGTTACAAGTGATTACGTACGTCGCTTTCTTTTTCATTACTCATCAATTTGAAACTGCCGAGCGGTCGAGCCTTCCCACTGACCGAAAGGCTGTATCTGTAAGTGGTGCAATCCTTCCGGTTAGTAACACCAATAATAATAATGGTGCTAATAACTTAACATTAATAACCTGGCAACAATGGGTGCTGTCTCCACCCATGTCGATACACTTTGAACTTTTGGTTGAAACCCCCTTACAGAAACACTCCATTCCTCGCCACAGATATTTTGACAAGAACGTAGGATGGAATGTCAATAGAACAGACTCTCCTCCATCGCGGATGTCCTACGCTTTTGCAGTTATACCTGTGAAAATAAACACGAACGGAAGTCTGTCTAACCCGTTATATTTTACTACGCACCGTCTGCTTAGGCAGTCAGTTGCCGGACACTCTATGCGTAGGCTGGGGTTCGATTCCAGCCCGCTTCGTGTGCGATTTATGGCTGAAATAGTGACGCTGTGGTTGACAGTTACCCTGGAACAGGGTTTTCTGCGAATACTTCGGTTTTACCACGACAGTGCTGTTGCACCGGTGCTGCGTACATACCGACGCTGTGGAATCAGTAATTGACTGAATTGTTAAATAAACTTACGCTGTTTGCCATACCCGCTATAGTGGCATACCAAAGATAACATCACATTTAAAAAGCGCATATATTTGTGTAACCACTTCATTTGTTTTGTATTTAAAACGGAAAATTTACAGCTTAACTGCCATTCCACGGTATCTTCTTCCTGCAATTGAGTGCCCTCCACCCCTTGTCTCTCCAAATTGCACGTTTATAAATTATTAGTACAATGCAGTGTGTTTACGATTTCATTGTTTACGTGTAATTACTTATTCTTTTCGCAGCGGCGCTGCCATATCCCCATTAATCCCATACAACATTAAATTCGTCCAGGGCGGATTAACGGAATGCGCCATCTTCAAGGAACATGCCCTCTTCGTGGCACGAGGTTTTAATGTGTCGTCCAAAATGACGTGTGGGCCGGGATAACGCAGTCGGTATAGCGACTCGCTACGGGCTGGACGGTCCGGGGATCGAATCCCGGTGAGGGTCGAGATATTCCGCACCCGTCCAAACCGGACCTGGAGCCTACCAAGCCTCCTATACAATGGGTACCGGGCCTTTGCCGGGGCGTGGCGTTGACCACCCAACCTATCTAGCGCCGAGGTTAAAGAAAGAGTAGAGCTATACCTCTACTCCCAATCCGGGCCTTCGCAGCCTGTTATAGGGTGAAGTTAATTAGTTTACTTACTCCAAAATTACGTAGATAATAAATCTTCCGGAAATACGGCAGTGTTCAAGTTTTTGGGAATGTCAGGAACAAATACGTGAAAATTACATTAATGAAAAATAAAGAGCAGATTGATTTCGGGAAATCGTTACTATTTCACTCTACAGCTGCACGACAGAATAGCTTCGTTTTTGTTGCTACTGTTGAAACATGTAAGGAGTAAAATATACAGAACCAACTCTGAGACAAAAAAATCGTTTGTGGTGTTTGAGAAACGGGCCTGTTTATAAAGGAGAGGAAGAAGCAGGCTGATTAAAAATTCGTAATCTGTATTTTTCACGAAGCATGTTGAGAATGATATCAAGGAGTACAAAACAAAGTTGGGTATCTAAAGGAACAGTGCAGGTTTATGAGATCACAATGCCTGCTGTGTGTCGCCACTATTATTAGTTTTGTGATTTTGACAAATTTCGTGAAATTTAATATGAATCCTATGCCTTTGGAATGTTGTCAAACACATTGTGTGTTTTTTTTTTGTATTTCTACTATCATTGATAACAATATAGAGGACCCTTTGCTTGGTTTTGATTATTGAAGCTTAAAATTTTTGTCCCTGTCTAGACTCTAAATCAATTAAATTTTATTTAAGTCTTAGAAAATATTAGACAAAATTTTTAATGTTTTCTTAAGTATTTATCCCTTTGTCTGTTAGTTAGACTTGCAGAACATTATATACGTTTCCTAAAGTTCGTAAATATTTGGTGCAAATGTCACCAGTCTAGGAAAAATCCAAACGCTAAGCCTCTCTTGTATATTTGTCCAGTGAACCTACGGCACAAAATGTCGTATAGTGGTTAGGACTTTCCTTTGGTAAGCGGGTGGTTCCAGATTCGTCGCTCAGGCTAGACTTTGTGATTTCCTGTCTCTCCAGGCGGCGACCATATCTTCAACATCCATGGAAAAATTCACAGCCATGCTTACCTTTTTTTTTCCTTCTTCTTCTTCTTTCCCCTTTCTCAGCGGTCTCTGAAAAGTACCTGCCTGTTTTTATACCTTTATATTTAAATCCTCCTTAACCTTGACATCCCATCTTTTACATGGTCTTCCCCGTTTCCTTCTTTCTTCCATTGTAGGTGTTGCAGTGTGCTGCCATTTGACGTTTTAAAACCTGTGAAGTGAATGTAGTAATAACTAAATTATTGGGCACGGAGTTTTAAGAAAATTAATGAACCTTCTATATTCCTGTTACTTCCGTCCCTACCTTCAGAATTGTGTTCGTAGTCAAAATGTACAGAAGATGCATATAATAGTCTGACCTCATGATATGTTTTACCGATCCCCCTTTCCTTAACATGACACAGAAACAGTGGAAAAGGGTTGGAAATCAAAGTAGCGACAAAAATTGTTTGCCATATTTTGCGGGAGAATTATGGCATGTGAAGAAGGCCAGTGTATTTCCTAAAATAGCTTGTTAAGCAATAATTAACTTAGTTTCGGAAACCTGTTGGCCCTGTTTCTTTGTACCCATCTCTTTCCACGTCATTTCCCTCGTCACTGCTTCGTGAACATACGTATTAGCATGACGCACCTGCATTATCCAAACTGCATAGCAGACGGGTGTTCTGTGGTTTAAATTCGGAAACTCTAAACATCCTGGTTTTGTCTCCGCCTCTGGCAAAACGTAGTGCAGATTTTGCTTCCCGGCAGTTTCCTTCAAGTTCTCTCATACATTTTGAGCGATAACCTGCGTTATGTAGACAACATGCGGCACTATTTTTTGACTTTTTGCTAACCGTGCATCTCAGTATATTTATCTCAGTAATTAACCAACTTGATGCACAAACTTTTTGTTTTACAATAAGTTTATTTCATGCCTCTGCATGTTTCGTCACATGTGCTCATCATCAGGAGGTCAAAATTGCATTACACAGCATCTGGTATCATCACACCTATAGGTGGCCGTCTCGTGCACAGGTTTAGAGAGCACAGTCGTCTCTCAACCTGTGCACGAGACGGCCACCTATAGGTGTAATGATACCAGAGGCTGTGTAATACAATTTTGACCTCCTGATGATGAGCACGTGTCGAAACATGTAGAGGCATGAAATAAACTTATTGTAAAACAAAAATTTTGTGCATCAAGTTGGTTAATTGCTGAGATAAATGAGGCACCATATATCACGTTGTAATCTGCAGTACTCTGATATTGTGCAGCGTTGCGTAGGAGCTGTGTTGATGGTACCGTAGCTTCTAGAATTGAATGGCTTAATATACACTCTTTATAGTGGGGAGGTTTGCGTAAAGCTTATATTTTACTCCAGACATTATATAGTGTTCAATACAGGCCTGCTTCTGATGCACTATAATAAGAAACACTCGTCAAAAACAACAGAGATCTTTGCTGTCCTGGGTTGTTGCATAGCGCAAGTACCTGCCTTTGTTTCAGGGTGGGCCCATGTCTTCAAGGGCCAGTGCGTCTGAGAAGAAATGTCGCATTACAAAATAATTAAAAACCTTATTAAAAGATAAAATTGCCTTCGTGACGCCGTGAAGGCATTGTGGGTAGGTTGATGTATTGCTTCACCAGTTCGTAATTTCGGATCTAGATGGGGGTGAATGGTGTTGATCTAAACGCCCTGGCAGCTTAACCCCCTGGGGAACCCCCCCCTGTAGTCGTGGAGATTTCTTCGGTATGATAACGAGGAGGCTGGTGGCGGTGTCCAGTTCAGATACCAAAAACTCTTGCGTTGCTGATATTGTTGACGTCTAATTGAAATTCGGATTTATAAATGCTGGGAACACTTGTAACAGAAACGACGTGCTGAGTTTCATGAAAGTTGGCGAGATGCTTGTAAGGTTACTTGTGTGGGACAATCACAGGCATAAAATAACAGTAAGTGTTCTGTTTTTATGGGATAAGAGAATTAATCTGAATGTCGTTATAATTTTATTTAGACATAGAGAATTCTTTGTCAGAACATTTTTGTTTCCTTGGAAGAGACCCTTTAGCTCCTCTGGTTCGCTCGTACGTTCAGGTATTGTCAGTATTTGTTTTAAGAAAGAGGCAAATATATAATGTAGGCCAAGTGTGCACATCGCCGTTACAATCGCGTGTGTATGCGCATATGTTTCAAGAGTTCGTTGTCATTTTAAGGCTGTCTTAGTTATTGCTTTTTTGCTCCACAATTCCGTTAAGCGGTGATCCGATGCCTCTGGGAATATCCGCCATGTCGCGGCAAGAACAGATGTCAACATTCCGCGGCCAAAATGGAGCTTAAGGATGGCATGCTCTATGTCTAACCCGTCTCTGTACGCTAGACCTATCATTCTACTTTCTGGTCGTGTAAAATGCACCCGCGTCACCGTGATTTGTACCCGTACTGTGTGCGTAATGGACGAAATGCGTGGGAGAACTTAAGAAAACGAATTTATCTGTGTCTGGACAGTAGGCCTACATGATCTCCTGGCTAGACTGGAGTGAACACGAATTCCGAAATTTCACTGTGTGTGTGTGTGTGTGTGTGTTTTGCGTTGTGTCGAATGATGAAGGATTTGAAAGGAAACGCTTGTTGCTGATTTGGAAGTAGTTCTGCCTTTTTAATATTCACCTAGAGTGACAGTAACACCGCAACACAAGGTTCTATATCTTATGCTTATTGGACCCTGCATCATTATGATAGTTGAAGAATAAAAAAACAACTAGATGTCACTTGTATTTACTTTACTGCTTAGATACTCAGCATGTTTCGGGCATTAATATGTCCATCCTCAGAAGTTTGCGACTATGTTGTTGAATTACCACATTGGCTGTATCTTTCTTGGATTGCTGTGTGCTGGAGTCAGGGTGCGGTTCGGCTAGGGTGGTGTCCGGGCTGCCGGCTGACGCACTAGTGCTTTAGCTCCTGTCTCAAATGACTCTTGATGACTTCTTGACCCACAACAAAGAGGATGCCAACGGTTTGGTCCCCGAATTTTAAAGTTTGGACGGAAACTGGAATTGCAGAAACTTGAAACCTGTAATCCACCTTTCAGATTTTACAGTCACAATAAACATTTACGGTTTCTGGAGGGAATAAACTAGCCCCTTATGAAAAGCATAGAGTTACAATTTGTAGATGTCGAAACTATCTAATAAATGGGTGTATGTGCAAGTTTTGAGGGTCTGCAAAGACTGAATTTATAGTATCGCTTTTTTAAATGTAACTCGTTTAGTTTATGTTACGTAACTTATTAAAACCTCGCAGATAATTTGTGTTCACGTTGTGCATTTTTTGTTTCTGCCCGTTGAATGAGCATGTAGAAAGCGACGAACGGCGTATAAGAGTTAATTAAAAATGCAGAAAAGCTTCCATAACATTTTAAATTTTGTTTTCATTCATGTTTCTGCCATTATTTCTTTCAAGGATATAAAGCTTATGCACACTTTGTGACGTAGTGCACAAATTGAGCCATAAAAGTACCCACACATTGTGTCGTAGTACCTAAACTGGGCCATGAACTTACACATTGTGACGTAATGCCTAAACTGGGCCATGAACTTACGCACACATAAGGACGTAGTGCCTTACCAGGGCCATGAACATACGCGCATGTTGTGACGTAGCGTCTAAACTGAGCCATAAACCTACGTACACGTGGTGACGTAGTACCTAAACTAAGCCGTGCTTTCTGACACATTGTGACGTAGTGAAAAAACTAAGACGTTTTGACATATTGTGACGTAGTGACTAAACTAAGCCATACTTACTCATTGTGACGTAGTGCCTAAATTGCGCCGTAAACTTAACGTAGACACTGCACGGTTTCTAAAAGATTCATTGTTTCGGGATTACACTAATTACATATCGGAACATGTCACCAAATCGGCGAAAATTGCTGACAAATCTGTGTTTCATATGCGTAGCAGTGATGTTCCCTGGTGCTATATTTTATGTTAGGTCATGAATTGATTGGCTTTGCAGCTACTTTGTTGTGACGATTGCTGTCCTTCGTCTTGACATTCCGAATTACACGTTTTAACGAGAAGTACTTTTATGTCGCATTCATTACAAAGCTACATTATCCAGACGTAGCCGCTTAGATCGTGGTACAACTTTCGACTTCTTCACATGATCTTAACAGGATTTTAATGTGTGTGGCGTGATAGGAAATGGAATTTCCAGGATTGATTTGCCGTAAAGTGACTGTAAATGCATAATGACCCATTCCGTGATAGTGAGACTGAACAGGGCATTTTTGAATGCAAATTGACTCAAAATAATGAAGGAAGGGGGAGTGGGGGTGGGGGGAAGGAACGGAGAATGAAATCAAGGAAGAAAGAGTGGCAGAACTCACGGCTCGTAGTGCGTCCTGTTTAGGTCTTGCAATAAATAAATAAAACCTGAAGGTTGCTTCGCGCAGTAAGATATTTGACTAGAATTTTGGAGGTGATGTGTTTGATTTTTGGCCGGAACACTGCCGTATTGACTGAAGTTTTCGTGATTTTACTTGTTCTTCCGAGGGAATTGCCTGGCAAGTGCGTCAACTTGGATAACTACCATTTTCTTCTACATGTTTGCCAACTAACCCTCCATCCATTTGATGTTCTGTAATCTGAGATACTGTCAGCGATTTTGAGTAGATCATAAATTATAAAATAATAAATGAAAGTAGCATGTTCTATGTAAAAAACCGTACAGGGGTTTCCATGTGTCTGATACGTAGATACACACAGAGTGCGAGCTTAATTACGTGCTTGAATAAGTTCCGAACTATCGCCAAATATTTTAAAATTTTGTGCTTATGGAAAAATGTAAGGTAAAAGTAAAGTAATCCGTGTACAGGTCTTGACAGGCCCATTGGGTTCCAGGAGGTTGAGGCTCCCAGATTCCAAGACAGTCAGGACTTGAAGGTGGTAAGCTTTCAGCCCTACGCGCCCGTCGCCTGTACTCTCCAGAAAATATTCCTGGTACTCATTTCTGCTAGAGGCTGAGTTGACTCCAGGGTATAGAAAAATGTGCTAGTCACGAAACAGAAGATGATTCTTGCTTGAAATGTGATAGGTGCGCATGCACAATATTTCGTGGTGAATCACGAGTTGCAGGTACCCATCCCGAAAGCATTCGTTCAGGATTGTCGCTCAGTACACGCTACTCGAAATCCTTGATGTTTTCAGTCGGTCGCTCCCATCAGTAGCAGCTCAGCTGTCCCATCTATAGCTCGCAGTTATCGCACCACACCAGATACGCCCACAACCCGCGGAAGTCATCTCGTGGTCTGTAAGTTTTAAAAGAGCTCCATATTTATCGGCCATTATCTGAAGCTCATGTGTTAGTCAGATGGCATTAATCTCCTTTTGGTGATTTCGCAGGGCATTTAATTTGGAAAGGTTGGAGAAGTTGAGAAGGAATTGATAATTTTGGGCTTTAGGTGGATGTTTCATGAAGTTTCATGAAAGTCGGTTAGTTCCTTTCCAAGGAATGAGGAAACGAAATAAGAAGACACGACTTGAACAGAAGACAGGCTCTGGATTGTGTTAATTTCTTTATAGCTATTTACTTTCAAGGGCATATATTGCTACGGAATGACGTAACTGAGGGATACGTAGGTGGCCTTGTGCTGTCGTTATTGTTGGGTGAGGTTTTCTTCAAACTGCAAGTGCGCGAGTCCTTGCTTCACGTGTCTTGGCTTGGCTCCAGTGGGCTATTGTTTTGAAAGTCCAGTGCACATCTCACGTACCAGTGGAGACGAGCGCAGGTACTATTGATGTGTTACTAATGCAGTTGTTTGCTACACAGAAGTTTCGTTACGTTGGAGATGTTCAAACTGAAGCGTGCAAGACGAAATTTGTGTGTCATGAACCATATGGGAAGTCTTAATACTCTACGTTAATTCTTGGTCCAAACATAGATATAGGGAGCACCGAATGGGGGAGTTGACATAGATAATTTGTGAGCCAAAATTGAAATGGATGGAATAGTGGATTGAATAACAGGCTTTAGAATCTCACGGTGGTCGGTTCCGATTTGGATTTGAACACGACGCTTTGCGAATATGAAGTGGAAGTAACCACTAATCATGTTAGTTCGCCAGCACGTCAGCATTATGCTTTAGCAACTTTTAATCGTCATAATGAGGTTAGAGACCCTGCGTGTCAACAGCCTGCAGTAGCAGGAGCTGCATCGCGTCCGGTCTTTGTTGGTTGACAGTACAAGTTGGCAATGCACTTAGTGAAACCCAACATGACAGGTGGTACGGACGAGCGGCGGTATAGCTTCGGGTATTGTTTAATTCGGCATCTGATAGCGGTCAGTAAACTCGAAGTCTCGGCCAATTTCCACCTCTAATTAAAAGCACGTAGAATCCATTAGGTAGGATTGACCGTCTATGTAGCACGTATGGAAGAGAAGAGAGGTGAATACAAGGTTTTGGTGGGGAAACCTGATGGAAAGAGTTCACTTGGAAGACCTAGTCGTAGATGGGAGGATATATTAATATGGATCTGCAAGAAGGGGGACGGGGACGGACTGGATTGATCTGGTTCAGGATAGGGACAGGTGGCGGGGTTTTGTGAATACGGTAATGAATTTCGGGTTTTCTTAAAATGCGGGGAATTTTTTGACCAGCTGAGGACCTGTTAACTTCTCAAGAAGGACTCGCCGCCATGGAGTTCTGTGAAGTATTTTATATACGACATTTGTCATTTGCTCAAATTACATGTCGCTGAACGTAGAGAGATTGAATGTGAGCATGAAGCGTTGGCGGAGCGATACTGACAGTGGGCCACTGAAGTAATGGGGGGAAAAACCTGAATTCCACGTGGACAGCCACGGTTTCGAAGCCGGGTCTCCGCGGTGAGAGGCAAGGCTTAGATATTGTACACTGGAATTTCTTCCCGGCTTAACAATGCACGTCACTGCTGCATATGGTTACAGCTGCTGTGAAATATTGCGTTAGTGTGGTGTTGGTGTTGTCTGTTGTTATAATAAGAAAGGCGTTGCAGCTCTCAGGTTCCTCCAAGTAGAGTGAAGTGTATCCAGGCTACATGTAGAGTGACTTTGCAGTAAATAAATATCTGCATACTGTTGCATCTTGTTGGATTTTTATTAACATTGAATTACGATGCACGGAACCATGAGTTAAAAAAAACTGTAGATCGAAACCGTTTCACGGTCTTCTTGAAGGGACACTCGGAGTAAAAAGAAAACAAAAACCATTAGGTCTATTTCAGGTTCTTGTTCCACTGTTTCGGGGAGGGGGTGGGGGGAGTTATACGTATGAAAACTTTCGGTTCGAAACTGATTCATGAAAGCAAACGAGCAACAAAAGAATGACGCTGAGTCCGTGTCACCACGTAGACAAGCGGATTTCTGAAACAGCTCGATCGTCGCCGGGTTGCTCAGTGAAGCACGAAACTGCAGTAACGCTGTCTTTTTGTTACTGAATCAATGGGCTTTTCTGTTTCAGTAGATACACTAATCCCGTATCAGCAATAAAATATTGAGTAATATCACGCATTTGAAAGGTGAACTCATTGATTTCCGGCGACTGGTTTTCTGCATAGTTCTGAAACCGACATTTTTGTGCCCCCAGGTAAGGCCCGTGGCATCATCACATCCCCGTGTGGTTAGTCATTCCCATGAAACTGCGAACAGTACAGCTAATATGCGCAGTTGTGGGGGCAGTGACAAGTTACTTACCGCCCCCCCCCCCACAAGGACGAATATATTGTAGCTTGTTAACAAAGTGCTCACGTTAACTACATGGTCAGATTGCAGGCAGTGTTACGCTATTAATTAACCTGCCATAACACAACCTTACATTGTAGTGTGTAACTATGCATCGCTACGTACGTCGACCCTTGCTTTTAAGATTACCAATTTTCCCCCCAACATTATGTAAAAAGGTAAGGCAGTCCCATTACAGGCCTGGAGTGGCCCAGAGGGTTCCAGGAAGTTAAGGCTCACAGATTTCGTGACAACGGCACAGGATGATGGTAGGTTGTCAGCCTTACGCACCGGCCGCCTTTGCCCCCAGGAAATGCTCCTGGTACTCATTTCTGTTAGAGGCTGAGTCGACCCCGGGGCC
>Ga0136643_10002198_pt1 | contig 25069 bp, 8 predicted proteins | sample TergutLab28metaG_FD_96883 | JGI IMG/M metagenome (GOLD analysis project Ga0136643, IMG submission 96883) | Labiotermes labralis P1 segment gut microbial communities from Petit-Saut dam, French Guiana - Lab288 P1 (version 3) (version 3) | ecosystem: Host-associated > Arthropoda: Insects >... | reverse complement strand
ACGTGACTTTTGAAGAATTTCCTATTGTTAACCAACACGAGAGCAGTTTGTTAGTAATGTGCGTAGCGAGTTAGTCGGCTTTTGAATTTCCTACTATGTACGGTACTTGTGTGTTGCACACAGGCACATTACATGGAGACAAACAGAAAGTAAGAAGTGTAGTAGTTACAAATAAAGTTAACAACAAAAAATGTTAATTAATTCGGAGGTAACTTACGGACGGAATTCGTGATGCAGAACGTTTCTGTGAAGCGTGTTTAGAAGTTTGCGGGCTACATGCCGAAACGCTTACTAGTGCAGTAAATGGAACGAGCTGTAAACATTTGTCAGCAATAATGTAAACAGCCAAATAGATGCAACAATAATAATTTAATTAATAACTTCAATCAGCTCAACATGTTTCGGGCGATAATTTCGTCCATCCTCTGGAGCACTAGACTGTGTTTACAGCTTGTGGTATAAAGCACCGACGGTGATGCCTGCTGGTGACTAGGATGATGTGGAACCTCATCCTAGTCACCAGCCGGCAGCATCGTCTGTGCTTTATACCACAAGCTGTAAACACAGTCTAGTGCTCCAGAGGATGGGCGAAATTATCGCCCGAAACATGTTGAGCTGATTGAATTTATTAATAAAATTATTATTGTTGCGTATAGTTGACTATATTATTGTATCAATGATGCACGGTCACACAAATATCAAATTTGTCAGCAAATTGTCAACGTCTCATCAGAAAGGGCGAATGGAATGACCTTCCAAACACCATATAAATTTATTATATCTGAGACAGTTTGTGACATAAGCCCGACGTAAAAATGAACGAATGTTACGCAGTGTTCAGATCCATGTGTTATGGTAAAGGGTTCAACTGGCACGTATGTGGGACGATAAAAATGAATTCTTAACCTAGTGGACTGAGATGCCGGAGGAGGTGACTGTGAAGATACTGCCTTATTGGATGTGATTCAGTGTAATTTGGTACAAAGGCACTAATATTTCACAGGAATCTCCTGTCTCCAGGTTCAGGATTATCCTGGAAATTAAGGTGTCACATCTAAGAAGGCAATCTTCAAAATTTAATTAAGTTTGTAAGCCGACACCTGGGGACACAACAAAAGGGTAGATTGTTTGAGAAATGCTAGTTAGGGGCTGAAAAGAAAGAAAGAGATGAAGAATCAAAGTTTTGACCTGTAATTCCCACTTGTTCTTCTCGTTTTCTGTAGGTGTCGATGTGTGAAATAAAATAACGTATATGTGCTTATTTTAAAAATTATATGCATGGAATTTTAGAATAACAGCATGAAGTTTTACCGTATGCTGTAAATGAATATTTCATTTAAGTAGTGGTGAATAATGATAAGACATTTATTGTGTTGGCTGAAAAGATTTTAGTGTTACATGGCTAAATCCATGTAGATTTTTGGGTTAAGGATCTAACGGTCAGGCAAGTCATTCATTTAGGGTGATATTTTGTTGAATGAGTGTTAATGACACGTGAACCTCTTCGTTCTCACTTTAACCAGTTTATAATGTCACGTCATCTGGTAACCTAACAACATCGTGTTTTTAATTTGAGAGTAAGGTGTTGCGTGTTTTGTCTGTGTTGTACATTTAATGAAAGAAGTACAGATATTCCAATGACTTTTGACTTTCGAAATTTTACATTATTTCTTCTGACAATTTTTTTTTGCAACCCTCGATTTCGTGTTAGTTACTTGCATTAATGCCTCCAATTATTATGTAACTAAATTATAACAATTAAATTATGAAATTTATGAAAATGTACAATTATATAAAATTATAAAACGTACATTTTTATAATTTTTGTAATTTAACTCTTATAACTTACTATTTTACAATTTCAGTGTATATATTTGCCTCTATAAATCGTACATTGATGATCTCACAGCATTTCCTAATATTGAGATGATAGTATGGCCTAATGACTGTTTTGTACAACTGCACTCCCTGATAATCAGCCATTGAAACCCGAAACATATAGGAGTTTTGTAAATTAAAACATTGAAGTGTGTGCATTTTGTTAGTCTAATTAGTAAAGAGAGACCAAGTGTTACACATGTACAAAGAACAGGCATTATAATTTTCCTCATTCATTCTTTGCAGGCTTTCTAAATATTCGTATGGTGCATTCTGATGTGCTGTGTTGTAAAAAACAGATTGTGAAAATCAGTTACTTAGCTGTTTAATAGATGCATATAAAATACTCCTGATATTAATAGGACCATGGTATTACAGCCAAGTAATATGTACTTTAACAGTATTTCGAGATACTGAACTGAAATTTTCCTTTGATACGCTTCAAAATGGCTAAATGTAGCCAAAACATGTAGCAAAATTCCTGTTAATGTAAATATTACTTGACTATATTGTCATACTCCTGGTAATAATAATAATAATAATAATAATTGGCCGCATTAAGAAGCTTCGTAATTAGGCTTTAATGCGTCTCTTTTCAGGCTGTATAGTAGATAGAAAAACGTAGCTGCAGGAACTGAATAACAGCAAGTATCCGGAATTGTTCTGCTCCGAATTTATTCGTGTCTGTAATTTTATAATTGTTATTGTTCTGAATTATTCGACATCACATTTTCTAAGCGTTAACACTAAGTTAAGTAGGGTGTGTATTCTGATGATGTGACGTGGGGTACAGAGTCTGTTCCTACAGGATATGTGAATTTCAGAGTGGGATTGGGGCTGCGTGGAACGTACCTTGAGCGGTTTCATACGGCGTGTTCAGAAAATGAAGTTAAGGATCTCTGCTTTGGAAGTTCAAGATAATCAAGAGCACACAAACCCACACAAACGCCTGCATTAGTGACAATCAGCTCGTACGTGATTACGTTAGAACAGAGAGAGAATGAGTGTATGAGATGTGTCGAAGTCACGAGCTCATGTATTGCTATACATCTCCCGTGCAATGTGCAATGTACACTTATTCCAACTTATTGCAGCTGTGCAGTAAGTTGTTATAAGTGTTATCCGCTTATAAGTTAGTGCTCTTGTATGTGTACAGAAACTTCGTGAGCCGTTTTCGCATGCAGTATAAGAATCAAGTAATTATTTAGGAAATGTAATATTTCACCTCAAGGTGTCTTTCGCTATACCTGCAGAGCATTGTTGGTCATAAGTTTTTTTCTTTTGTGAATTTTATTTTCATGTTGGGCTCATTGTTTCTTGCGACTCCCTTCTTTACGATGACGTTTTATGTGACCTTTCTTTGTCTGCGGCGTAGGACCACTTAAATGTGACGTATGCAGATTTAAGAGACCTACGATTAAGGGAGACCGGTCGCAGTCCTTCCCCTACTTAGAGCAACTTTAAAGTGTCTATAGAGCCATGTCTTATGTGCAAACTTGAGAAAATGTTACTAGTAATTGTCTCTCAAACAATGTAACAACGCAGTTTAACTTCACGGTCTTCAGGACTTTCTCAGATGTCTGATACTTGCTGAGTTGTTCATATTCCTTGTTCCTGTGAAACCGTAAGATTCATGATCGTATTCACATTGGAATCCGTCCTGACCCATTTCACTTCGCATTATCACGTCCTGTTTTTCTGCCGTAATAAATGGAGAAATACCGTCAATCACAGCTCAATTATTTGACATAATTTTACTATCAATTACATGCAACATGTTTCGGCCTATGAAAGCCATTATAAGCTACCATTTCTTTAAAAACGTGGAGAAAAGGTGTTGATATTGCCAAAATATTTATAAGAATTAAGATTTCCGTTTTACATCTTATATATTATAAACTGTTTCTTGAAATTTTTGAACTCGAATTGAGCTGAGAAACACGCCCTTACGCTACGGGAATCGTATTGCGGGGCCTTCTGTGTATTGGCAACAGTGCGGAGAAATTTGCGAGAAGAAACTTTATCTTTTATGTTACAAATTCGATAGAAACACGTGAAACATCTGTAATGGTTAGAATTACAAGTAAATGTCCCAAAACACATAAACCTCTTTGGTCCAAAGAATTCGATTTTGTTACAAAATATATTACCAACACAGAGAATTTGACTATTGTTATTCTAAATATTCATAATAATGTGTACGTTTGTGATAGCTTTCGCATACCCGGGAAACAGCTGTGCAGATCTAATGCTTGCAGTACCCTGATGTACCCTGATATTGTGAGGGTACAGTTCTTGAACATACAGATACAGTATATTCCTTATATATTCATGCTCGAAAATTTACAGTCATGATAGAAGAATGGCACGGTTTTGCAGTTGTCTTAAGTATGATTGCTAAACGTAATTTTTCTTATCTCACAGCCACGTTAACACATAACTGAGATGTCGCGTGTGTCCTTAGGTGTTTCTGATCTTATGCTGTTATTCAGTCAGAAAAAAAAACGCTTAGAGGCGTTTGCTGTGGAGTTTCAATTTATTATTCCTCATTTTACAAATATGACTACTGCGATATAAAAATTTATCTGTTGCCTGAATTTCAGAAACCAGTTTTTGCTTGCCTATATTTTATTGACTGAGACTAGCTCTGAAATAAAATGTTACTCTTCAAAATACATTCCAGCTTCTTGAAGAAGGAAACAGATCCAAACTGCGAAACGTAGCATTTCGAGAATAAACCTAAACAACAGTAAGTTGCAAGATATTTAAAATAATCATGTTTGGCCTTCTTCAGAAATATTACCAAAAGGTTTGTCGTACGTTATTATCCGCAATTGCACAAAGTACGCTTCAGTCCACAACTTCACACGGAATTTTAGGTAAAGGTAAAACAATCCCATTAAAGGCCTGGACATATCCTGAGGGTTCGAGGAGGTTCAGGCTCCAAGATTTCAAGACAACCGGCACATGAAGGTGGTAAGTTTGTCAGCCCTAAGCACCGGCCGCCTTCACCCCCAGGAACTATTCCTGGTACTCATTTCTGTTGGAGGCTGATTCAACCCCAGGGCCATAGTGCGACCGGAAGGATTATGCCAATGAGAAATTGCAGTGACACCATCGGAAATCGAACCCGCGACCTTCCGGCTTGTAGCGCAGTGCCTCAATCAACTGCGCCACCGCGACGGTATTTTAGGTAGCCTACATAGTTCTAAACCAGGGATGCACAGATTTTCCAAAATACAGGGGTCATGCGCTAGATTTGTGACAGAAATTACATTCTGATGACCGACAAATATCGGCTCCACTATAGGAACTATCGTCTCCGCGACACGACTGTTGGGATTTAAGCAGTCATTTTTTTTAAGTAATCAGTCCAAGTACGAGTTTAGTTGTGACGCTTTATAATGCGCGTGTTTTTAGGGTAATACTTGCCATGGCCACCGTCCAAACATCAGAGTGCTTGATTAGGCCTACCTACTTTCGGCTGTCCCTTGCCTTTTAAATGCGTCCATATCTGAAGGCATTTTCCTACGTTCTCAATGTCGTGTCGTGTCGTGCCTTGTTGAAAATTAACCCTTTTAACACGGATATGTAACTTGGGAAGGTGAATGCACATTTTTTAAACAAAAAATTTGAGGGATAAACACGTTTCGTAGAATTGTGATGTTGGGGAATAATTTGTTTAATGTAAGTAATGGCGCTTGGATGTGACTCCATGTAGTTCTACCGCGGGGACCAGTAGTCGTAGGGACGCTGAACGGATGAGAGAGAGGAAGGGGCAGGTTTTGGAGCGTTTAAACTTTTTCGCTGTTAATACACATCACTTCGCTGACATCTGTCGTTTAAATTGCAGTAGACGAATTAATTACGTAATTAGTTAGTCGATGAAAAGGACGGTAGAATTTTTTAAAACGGAACGTATTCATACTGTACAAAACAAAGAAACTTCTGCTTAATTCAAAAACATGAAACGGCAAGATGCAATAAAAATTAATCCAAACTGCTGTTAAGTATTTTAATTAATGGTATATACATGAGTGGGTTTAATTAAAATTGGAATGGAAGTTACTAGCAAATGCAAAGAGACTTGTTCGCTTCAGGAAGCAAAGCTGCTGGCATTTCAATGGCTGGGTTTATCTGGTCCGTGGATGCAACAATTGCCGAGACGTAAGGACGAGCTGTGCAAGTAGAGGACACGCTGCTGATGAATAAGTTTCCTATGCCGGCACCAAAAGGTACTACAACTTTAATCATCCCGGTCTCTGTAATTCACGGCTCTGCATGCCTAAGGACTGTTCTGAGACTCGAGACAGCCAACTAACTGGAATTCGTTCCCCGCAGATTATATTGAGGAAAGCCGTGATATTCTTGCAATGAAGGTTTTTGATTATGTGGCGTATACACAGGTGCAGAACGCAGACAAGTACTTAAGTTGCTGAATTCCTGTGTAGGCCTATATAACCAAGTCCATGGAGCGCAACATTTTTTGACAAGCTAATAGTAGCTCAGTTGTACATCAGATTATCCTCGTTACTGCATCAGAAGGATAATTAGTGTGTATACAAGTGCCGATCATGTCCAACGTTCTCTGAACGTTTCTTAACCCCCTGTAATGTGAAAAATCCTTTCACTACAATTACAATAACACACTTCCTGCACTTTTTGGTACATCTGTAAAATAATTTTATTCATTGTTACCAGACATGTAACATTTTTTTATCCACACGCATTTACTGTCTTGTCGCTGATGGCTGCTTTCACTTCAAGCAGACCCACCCAGGCTTTCACCTACGAAGTACTGTCACATTTGTGCTGCAAAAACTTGTATTTCTGTAGCGTGGAAATGTATCACTTCAGTATGTCAGTATGTGGTGGAGCCTTATGAAAGATTGATTTGTATTTAAAATCAGACACTTTAAAGGAACATGGCATCATGTGGTGTGAAGAGATAAGGAAAGTGTCGAGTCAGTTGTGGTCTTACAGCTTCTGTTACGGTATTCGCCTGGAGACACTAGAGCGACCACGCAGCACCGTGTGGTAGTCGACAACCCGACACAAGTTCTAGTTGGGTGCCATCTAGTAACTCTGCATAGTGTGTAATTAATACCCAAGTGCTCAATACCATCAGTTATACACTAAAGCATTATCTGTGACTTTTGAGAAAATCGCGTAATAGATATAACATATATACTTTTTTAACGACGAATATTATACCCGTACTGTAGGTTTAATTAAAGTTTTGAAAATTATGGTTGCCTCTGATATGGATGTCACAGAGTGAGTTAAACAACATTAGGTTTATAAGGACCTGATTTTGGAAGTTTTATATACATTCGAGTAAGAATTGGGAAAACTGTTTAGTAACAATTTTCATATTAAAATCGAAGTTGCATGAAGGGAATTTTTGGAGAAAAAGTACAAAACTTCTTGAAATCTAGTTTTTTGCAGACAGGGTCACATGTTCTCTTGCTCACAACTGTATGGTATGCTGCTCCTTGTAAAAAGGTAGGATCTCCTGAAGTAAAAAAAAAACATGAAGGGTTTAATTTAGGGAGTGCTTATTAAACAGTGTTAAGCTCTCCAGCTTATTAGCGTGTGGTACTGCAGAGCTATTAGTAGCAAATGTTTTGAGGGAAAGCAGTCCGTCCTGGGATCCATACTTTCGTTAGTTCTCATCTGAAGAGGCAAGAATTGCCGCAATATTGGTGCCCATGTACCGGTTGTAGTAATTATCAAGGTCTTCTGCTGTTGTTAAGTGCATGACAAATTGTTACATCGTTATTCTGCCAAGATTGGCTTTATATGTAGAGCAATAGTTGGGCATTTTCGGTGTGGACCATAATCAGGCACTTGAGAAAAAATGCGAATGCTTTTATGTAGCACGGAGAAGTGCGAAAAGTAAATACTGAGAAACCTAAGTACAAGTTCATATATTGTCACCAAAAAGTAGGACAGAATTTTAAAATGGAAAACAATACGAAACTTTTCTAAAGCGTTTGAGAATTTGAATATTTTGGAACAGCACTAACAAATCGAAATTACATGGACGAATAAATTCTTAGAATATTAAATTCACGGAACTTTTGCTAGCATTCGTCTTAGAGCTTTTCGTCTTCCTGTTTGTTATTTAATAACAACAAGACTGAAGCATATCAATCTATAATTTTATCCGTTGTTTTATGTACATAGGATACTTGGCTTTTCACGTTAAGACACGGACACACGCTGAGAGTGTTTGGCGCAAGGATGTCCAGGAAGACACACTGAGATAATACGACTGGGAATGACATGGACAGTGATAAGCTTCATTATCTTTACTTCTCACCAAATGTTTTTAGGTTGATAAAGTCGAAGACTATGAATGACAAGAACATGTTTCGCTAATTGGAGCGGAGAGCGTACTTATTTTTGGTTGGCACTCTTGAAGGGGTGAAACCGCGTGAAAGACCAAGGCGTAGATGGGCGTATACGATTATAATGCATTAAAGTAGTAAAATGTGATGCTTAGGATTGGATTAATCTATCTCCGGATAGGGTTCGATAGCCGATATTTGCGGATACTGTGGTTGAATCAGCGGGTTCCATAGATAAGAGGCAGGTTTTCACTAGCTGAAGATCTGTTGCTGTTCAAAAAAGGTTCTCTTCTACCGAATACGTTAATGTCAGTACGAAGGAATTAGAGAAACTAGCTTATAGGGTCAAAGGCTCTGACAAATTAACTTTATTATGGTGACCTCTAACTGCTTAGCCGTACCGCATGTTTAGGTTAGCAAATGGCCCATAGAGAGTTATAAATTTTGCAGAGAATTCAGAAGTTTCTAATTTGAAGTGAAAATGTTATCGTGAAGCGGTTTAAAATCTGTCGTCCTTAGACCACGTAGTTACGTAATTGGTTAACAGAGGTCACGCTGATGGACATTTACAAATGAGTATTTAACTCTTTAAACGCCGAATTAAATCTCATCTGCCATTTTCTGGCATTATTAGGAGCTTACCATATTCTCCACGTTAGCAGGATTAGGGCTAAATATTCCAAAAATTTTAGTCTGAATGCCAGTTTTATAATTTTAGGTTCGTTTCAGCTAGACGTGGGATAACATCATTTACTTTATGCTTTCTGATTTTAGGCGATATTTATTATTTATAATTGAACATTTTCAGGATTGACCTTTAAGTAGAATTCTTCTTCTTGATGTGCTATGCTGTTGTGCAGTATTTGCATACACAGTATGCTACTATCATGTAATGAACATCACGCAAATAATACGGTAGTCGTTCTCGCGGTAGGCTCCTTTCATTTCTGAAACTGCTAGATGGACTTCGATTAAATTTTGTGCTGCTTTTTACATTAAATGTTGTTGAGCTGAATTAGTTTCAGATTGCAGCAGTTGGATATAATCCGTACTTTGGTTAAACTCGAATTAAGTATCAACGATTTTTTTTAATACATGGCTGATATAACAGAAGATATATGAACTTTATAAGTACATACTATTGTGCGGGACCGCGGTAGCACTAGAGGTTAAGGCGCTGTGCTACAAATCGGAAGGTCGCTGGTTCGATTCCAGATGGTGTCATTGGAATTCATTTTCATTGACATAATCCTTCCGATCGCACTATGGCCCTGGGGTCGACTCAACCTCTAACAGAAATGAGTACCAGGCGTATTTCCTGGGGGTAAAAAGCGGCCGGTGCCTAAGGCTGCAAACCTTACCACCATCCTGGGCCATTGTCACGTAATCTGGGAACCTTAACTTCCTGGAACCCTCTGGGAACCTCGGGCCTGTTATGGGACTGATTTACCCTTTTTTTTACATACTACTGTGACGGATTGTTTTGAAGAAGATACATATATATAATATAACCTGCGTATCTCATTCAGATATGGAGCATTCTAAGCGTTTATTTCTCAATCAAATACTGTCTAGCTGCACTCCAGTTGTGTGCGTAAACAGGAAAATCTTCATGTAAAGCATCCGATGTTTTTGTTCGATTAAAAAAAAAATATACAAAATATATTGACAAACCTCAGTAAGAAACAATCAGTAGAAATTAATTCTACGGGTAAGTTTATGAAACATGAAATGTAAGGAAAGAAGATTTAAGGTTCCCACAGTGGTGATTATAGAAATTTCTATAATTTATGTTCTAGCCTCTGTAAGTGCTACGACCTTTCAGATAAATTTTAAGCTCATGGTTCCGTGCATCATAATTCAGTGTTAATAAAAATCCAACCAGATGGAACAGTATGCAGATATTTATTTACTGCAAAGTCACTCTACATGTTTCGGGTGTCACAATACTCCTGATGATGGGTGCTGACACACCCGAAACATGTAGAGTGACTTTGCAGTAAATAAATATCTGCATACTGTTGCATCTGGTTGGATTTTTATTAACATTGACTTTGCAGATAATCGTGCTGCCTGAATCATCAGGGCAGGATCGTTATAGTGGTATTGGGTTATATTAAGAATAGTTGCTGCTTTCTTGTATAGGTAAAGCAATCCCTGGACAGGCCCTGAGGCTCCCAGATTACAAGACAGTCGGCACATGAAGGTAGTAAGGTTTTCAGCCTTGGGCACCGTTCGCCTTTACCCCCAGGAAATATTCCTGGTAGGCATTTCTGTTAGAGGCTGAGTCAATCCCAGGATCATAGTGCGGCCGGAAGGATTATGTCAATGAAAAATTCCAGTGACACCATCGGGAATCGGACCCACGACCTTCCGGCTTGCAGCACAGTGCCTCAACCAACTGCGCCACCTCGCTGCTTTCTTATGAAGGTAAAGCCTAAAGTAATCCCTCTATAGGCCTGGACAGAACCTGATGGTTCCTGAAGGCTGAGGCTCCCAGATTGCCAGAAAATCGGTACACGACGGTAGTTTGATTAGCCCCACGCAACGGGCGACTTTACCCCCCCCCCCAGGAATTATTCCTGGTATTCATTTCTGTTGGAGGCTGAATCGACCCTAAGACCATAGCCCGACCGGAAGGATTATGTAAATGAAATATTCCAATCAGGAATCGAACCCGCTACCTTCCGGCTTACAGTGCAGTACCTCAACTAACCTCGCCGCCGCATGCCCCTCTCTGCTTTCTTGTAATTAAGCATATTTCGAAGTATCATATGACAAACATTAACCTTCTTTAAAATAACAATATAGGTAATTAAATAATGGATATGTATTTATGGCTCTCTCTTGGATCAGAAATATTCATTTTGCCTTCGGAAGGGAAAATTGCGATAAATTCCCATATCGAAAGTCGAAATATATTAATTTACAAATGTAACCACGACAACCGTCGAATGCATATGAAGTATTGAAGGATGCTGTTGCCCGTTCAGTACAGAACTCCGTATTGAGCACGGTGCATGCAGTTCACACGTTCACCGTCTAGTTCCTAACTTAGACGAGGACGTATACCAAGAATTCACAAGGGACGAGGAATGTTACCCGGTTAACTTCAAATGTGGAACCAATTAAATTCTGTCGCTCGATTCGCTTAATAGAGCAACATAAATTGAACTCCAGAACACGGACAATAAACGACCCAAATAACGATAAATTGCTTCCGTATCTTGAACTTAGGGTGTATTTTAACAAAGTTTGTTCCAGTTTACTTTCACGTCAACTAATGAATCGGCAAAGAGAAGATCTGAGTTCTATGCCGTGTTGTAAAGTAATGTGTATCGTATAATTTAGTCACAAATAACACAAGCTTATAGATCTGACGTAATTCTAATGGCTGTATAGTATGCCACACTACCTGAACAGAGTTCTTTGTTAATTGCATTATAAGATTGCAGTTTATACTCCACTTCTTGAGCACAGCTTGTGTTACGTTACTCCATATCATGGCTGCTTGGTGTTTTTCTTACCGAACCCTTTCCCCTTGCAGTACAGCACGCGGTGAACTACTGCCGTCTCCTGTTCGTGCATGGAGTTCTGCGCTGTACATATCTTACAGGGGTAGGAAGTTTTTTTCTATTTAAATGCAAAACTAATGGTAGGTATGGGACAAGATGGACTTACTTGATCAATGTAGTGTAAGTATTGTTGATGAATCCACAAAAGTATTATTTTCACGTGTTCAGTAATAACATTTTTAATTCATATTAATGGTCTTTTCCTAGAAAGCGACTGTAGATAGCTTGCGATGGAGTGAGTCCCAATGCAGGGATCCTTACAGCCTGTCATAGAATGTATCAGAATTAATTGTGGGACGAAAGAGAACAGAGTTATAATCAGAGAAACCAGAAAAAATATGTGGTTCTTTTTAGTAGCATCATGTCAGTGAGCTGTTTCTTGATAGGTGACCTGGAAACAGTGAATCGGACACGAATATCGATGTTTGATATGTCTGTATTAACTTGCAGCTACGTTCCGGCAGTACAGTTGTTCACTGTGAGCAAAACAGCAATCATCAGAGATTAAAATCAATAGTTGATGCAAATGTGGGACCCGAGATATAATCCCACACTGCTATAAGCACGACACTCGACCGAAATGCAACACGCCTTGCCCTTTCTTATCACTTCCATACTCCATTAAGCAGCACAAAGTGAAGCTGAAGCTCGGAGACGATTTCATGTTCGAAACGTGCATTAGAATAGTTGAAGGACCACATTAGAAGTTCTGTTTTGTCTCGCATCCCTCTGCATATAGCTGCTGGCAGTTGCTTTAGAACCCTTGAAGGTTGTGTATGAGAATTTCTACAAATTATCAGGTAAATAATAATAATAAATAGAACAGTATAGGCACAAGTTTTCGCAGAGTATATAAATCTGAAACCTAGGAATATTTGCATAAACTTTTTGAAATTTTGCTCCTTCCGATCGCACTATGGCCCTGGGGTCGACTCAACCTCTAACAGAAATGAGTACCAGGAGTATTTCCTGGGGGTAAAGGCGGCCGGTGCGTAAGGCTGACAACCTTACCACCATCCTGTACCGTTGTCACGAAATCTGGGAACCTTAACTTCCTATAACCCTCTGGGCCCCTCCGGGCCTGTAACGGGACTGCTTTACATTTTTTTTAAAGACCTTGCATCATCCTGGGCTCGCACGCACGTACAAATACACAGAGCTAAATATTTACTATGGGTTTACTCGGTCTTAGGCCTGTAAATATTTGTGTAGTTAGAATGCAAATTGTGCTGTTAATTTAGATAAAACAACGATTTTGTAATTGTAATGGAATTCCCGGCTGTCCTGATTTAATATCCCATGTAGTAGTGAGTAGGTTGGTGTAGCTGCTAGCTTTGTATTTGTATAAAGGTTTGCCACTGTTATGGCTACGGATTTCCGACAATTTCCTCTGTCTGTCCGTATCAGTCATGCATGTGCGCTGCTTTGTGACAGCCGAGGATGTTTTCTCTCGAACCTTCAGGATTGTCATTTTGAAATACAATATCTGCGGTCATAAAGAGTTATTAAGTAACCTAAGGACCAAAACTGCTCGGTATGTGCTGACTGCTAGAGAAGACAGGTGTAAGTAATTTCAGATTATAAAAAAAAGACACACTCGGCAACTCTAACCCTCCTCTGTCCATACTCCAACAATACCGTTATTTGCTTTTCACATTTTTCATGCCAAAACACCTGTCTTTGCCACCAGTATTTTATAGATAGTTAAATGATCAGAAGTTTCTAATAAAAAGAGCACGATTGTCTTCAGAAACTCAGGCAGGATATACATAAACATCGAACACTGTGCAGACGAAGCAGGCAGCCTTACCACTCAACCGCCAGTACGTAATTGTTAGGAAGTTACGAAATTAATCTTAAGTAAAAAAATGTTGGTGAGGGCATTTCCCCCATTGCCTTCAAAGTTACGCCTATGTTAGCATTCTCCCGGAGCTCCTGAGGAAACGACGAGAAAAATCGTCCAGGGCGGCCCATTGCTGAAGAATCGCTCGCGATACTCCGACCTTGTAATGTGTTAAGACGTTAGTTGTGTTTAGGATCCGCTTATGTCTGCTTGGGGAAAGTCTGGATTTCCGCTGCTGTGTGTTGCAACGCGTTTATTTAGTGAAATAAATTCACACATGCCCCGAATAATTTTAATTTCTGGATCTGTCCTTAACAGCGATACGAGTAGAGAGGCAAACAACGAAGAAATCTAGCATGACATTTGCTGTTTGGTTGTCTTGTTTGCTCCCACGTACTGTTACCACAGGCTGCACATCTGCATTCCAGCTGCACGCTCGAAAATTGCTTAATTTTCTCGCATGATGTGCTCGTCTATCTTGGAACTTCCCAAGAGTTTCCAAGTCGTAATTCGCATAATAAATAACACATACTCAATTAATACACCAACTAACGCACTTATATAAAATTTACACATTAAAACACTAAAACTGCTCCGACATGTTTCGGTCCTAAGACCATCGTCAGGGAGCTATATTTTCCTTGCTAAAGTCACATTAAAAATAGTCACTGATTAACTTCGTTGTAGTAATAGGGTGTTGTGGCAGCATGCTGCCACAACACCCTATTACTACAACGAAGTTGCTGCTTGGAAAAGATGCAATTTGCATGCCGGATACCTAGGGCAAAAATGCACTAACATATTCTGTTTAATACTCGTTGCGTTTCCACGGCAACAGTGGTTAGACGAACGCGCCATAGTGTTCCGTTACGCATACTACGTACGTTAGCTGTGTGCTTTCCATGTATAAGACAAGGAAATGAAGGAGGGAAGTGACTTCGCTTACCTGCCTGCGATACCAGACGGCGTCAGCGATGACATTCAGGAATAGTCAGTTTGAAACTGTCTGATCTGAAACTTTGTATGTGGTTGCGGGGTTTGTTGCGAGATTTAAATTCCCTTTAGTACAGTACGGTAAAATCTACGTGTATTTTTTCATTGTGTTATCGGAGACGATTTATAATTCTTGATGGTATTCAATACCATGGGCCGTAGTTACTCGCAGTGTCCGAAATGGCGTTAGTTTTGGGACGGCCTCGACATTTACACCTCTGTAACTACTAGAGCCTCCGCTGAACTTTGAATGGAAAAATTAAACATATCATATGTGTTTCCTTGTTCATGCATCGTAATGTCCTCTTGTATTAATATTACAATTTGTTGTTAAAATGCCTTTCACTTATACAAAATGTGCCGGACTAGCCTTTAATACATGCTGCAATTCACTGTCTGCGGGCTGCGAAAAACTGAGTTTCGGGTTGTGGTAAGTGACAATTGCATCACAGGCTAATTTGTGTGCCGAACAGAGATTAATGGTTCGGGACATCAAATATGGTGTGTGCAGAATATGCACAGAAGTACCCAGTTTATTTTCTGTGTACATTTAGCAACCTTGGCGCAGTTTGTGATGTTGAATGACATCTCTAATATGTCAGTAGCTTGTTCGTCGAGACTATTCAATTGAAAACATAACTTCATAAATTCTTGTCACTCCAGGACTAGCGCCTGTGTTTTATATGTTACGTAAGAGATCACTTGAAGTATGTAAACATTCTTAGAAATTATTTTTCTCTCCTACATTCTATTTTTAATTTAGAACTGAAATCGTAAAGAGAACAGTCACTGTATTGTATGCAGGATGGTTAGGCGCAGATATATTTTCCTTGACTTAGAAAGTAGAATGCTGGGAGAAAGTTAGGACCTGAACTATAATATGTGATAAATAGCACAGAATTTAGTATTAATACAAGGAATGTGTACTGCAGAAACTGTGTTTACAGGCACATTCCTGGAAATGTGTGCTGGTGACTCATCAAGTAGGCGGAATGTTTTATTTTGAATACCTGCGGACACTTTACCGTAAATTGAACTTTAGGTTTTAAAAACTCGTAATTTAATTACACCTGCTCATTTGTAGTAAATAAATTTCTTTTTCTGATGCTGAGGGATGATGTTGAGGGTAATATTTGCAACTGTGAGGGAAGAAGTGGTACCGGATGCAGAAAACATTCTAAGATCTTCGTGAATTTTAGTTTTTGAGAAATATTTTTATTAGGGTGATAATATCAAGACAGAGTTCTATAAGCTGGCGGAGAATTTGGCACGTATGGGGAAATACTGAACATTAAACCTGAAGGTAAGTTCAGTTGGGAAACCTAACTGTAAATGGAAAGATAATATTAAACAATGCCCCATGGAAAGAGGACGTGGTCTGTAGAATGGATTCACTTTGCTCTGAATGGGATCTTCTCAAAGACACTTGTGAAATAGGTACTGAGAATTGGTATTGCATTGGCACTTCAGAGTTTTGGACCACCTGAGATCTTATTAAATCGTTCAGGATGCTCAACATTCGTGGAGTTAGGTACAGTATAAATATTCTGTAAGTATACGTAGACACTGGACAACTGTCAGAAGGACACACATACAAACTGCTTTTTCTCCCGGTCGTAATGCCTCCATTTATTCGCCGTGTTGACATCTTCAGACACAACTCTAATACAGTGGCTTCAAGTCGTAAGCAGCTTATGGAACGGGCAGCGGTACATCAACTGTAATCAATTTTTCAGCTGAACGTAAGCTAAATTCGACTTCGCAAACGTCCTTTCTTATTGCAAATGTTAGCAAGAATTGTGTTCCAGAAATAAGATCTTCCAGGTTTCTGTACGGAAACGACGAATCTTGAGCCTACTGGATATGGACCTTTTAAAGCCTAGCGGTTACTTTACTTACTATCAGGTTTACCATTTAGAAATTCTACCAGCTGCCTATTGAGGTTATTTATTTGTTTAGTGTGGATTTAAGAACAGATAGTTTTGCTCTGTACAGCATTAAGTATTTTTTTTGTAACCGAGACGGAAAATTTTTACTGTGCTGTTTGACCTGGAGGGCGCGAGTTCGATCCCAGGACAGTTCTTGTGACATTCGAGGTGGACACAGTGACACTGCGACGATTTTTTCCACGGATACTTTGGTTTTCCTTGTCAGTATCATTCCACCAGTGCTACTTACTTTGCTTCATCCTGTTGCTCTTAACCAGGAGTACATGGGGGCGAAGCCCGGGAACCTTCAAAGAAATAAAGATGTTTCGAAAATCGGTGGGCATTGGATAAGAATATATTTTAAAATTTTTTGTTCTTAAGCGGTAATGAACAAAGGCCGTTACTTGTTTTTAGAGTCGTGGGTGAAGTTCCTTGTTATGTATACCACCACGTACGGTGGTGAAGCGACGATCGTCACGGTTACAGTGTCGCGGTACATGACACCGCACAGTTTGTTACATTCCTACCAATGTTTCGGAGGAACCTATATACCAAGCTACACGGCGTTATATTCGAGAAGACCGTAATTTTGACGCTTACACCGACGCCGTCAGAACGTCATTTCCCACGACGTGTACCAGATGTATGTAAGGGGGGCAGGGTAGACTCAAAAGGCTCACTACCAGTTGTGTGTGTATTGAATGCAAAGTGCAGCGGAAAATGAAGTGTCACAGAACTCTATCCGAATACCGTTTTTACGATAATCTTCTTATGCATAATCGTTACGATGTTACGTAATGCGGAGCTGTATAAAGCCGGTTAAAGCAGATTTATAAATGTACATACATACATACATACACACACACACACACACACACACACACACATATATATATATATATATATATACACACACGCGTACATACACATTCATGCTTTCCGCCGAAAACAAATTCCTGATTACCTGTCCGATGTGAGAGGTGGGATTACATCACCGAGTTCAGGGAGAGGGCATGCGGGAGGAGGGGATATATTATTTTCGATTGCGACAGAGAAATCAACCCGGACATAGGGAAAGGTTCAGGCCAGAGAGCTTAGGGAAAATGGGACCAATTGTCGAAGGTGTTGTTTTGCATAATCTGGTTCAGACCACTTGGCTGACCAAAGGCGCCATCTTTAAAGGCGTATAACAAGCATACTGTTTAATGAATCAGATTCTAGGAACAGATAATATATTCGACTTGAATTCGAGTATTAATTTGGTCAGGGATGGACATTAATCTGTTCATTTGCTTTGCCTACCTGTGGTAGATAAAATGCGACGTAAATTAAAATTTCTGTACAAAATAACAAAGAAAATTTCAATATGTCTGTTATGATGTTTGTGAAGTGGATATGAACAGGTAAGGAGATCGGTGCGACAAGTGAAAACGTAGTTCGAAATGAGCTGAGATATGTAAAATGCATTCGAACGCGATTACAGTTTCATGCAAGGCTCTGAATATTTTTTGTCTTTGCAGTGGAGGGTTCATGGAACCGAGGAGTATAATGCATTACAGTGACGAACTATTTGGTACCCCAGAATATCTATCGCAATAGACGAGGCTTTGTATAAACCGATGTCGTTATAACAGGGTTCTGCCGTATTTTCTAAAAAAAAATTTAACACTATTTTGGAAACTAATCTCCAATCTCTGTAGGGTAATAATGACTCTAAAACCTGATAATAGTGTGACCGGTAATGCTGACCATTTACCTGTATCTAGTGCAGACGTAAGCAGTGCGTGGAGCCATACCTCTATCCACGGTATGCATTCACGTGTGGAGCTGAATAAATTACAGGAGGGGTTGGTTACATTTAGCTAAGTGTTAATTCGCATCCACTTTTTTACCATCATGTTCTGTAATTTTTAACGACAACACCTTGTTGCCAAAAACTGCAACAGAAATTAAACGCTGCTTTTGTTTATGAAGGAAAAAAAGGAGGGGGATTCTTGTTCCTTACGGCATGTTGTCTAATGGTGAGTTAATTTCAGTCAGAAAATACAATTATAATTGTATGCTAGAAGATAGTATTTATTAGCAAAATAAATAACTACACGTTTCGGCCTAAAGCGGCCATCTTCGGGTTATCACAATTACAATTTTGCTCAAAGAGTGTCATATGGTGTATATGTCTATATTGCATAGTGATGTGATATATATGACACTCTTTGAGCAAAATTGTAATTGTGATAACCTGAAGATGGCCGCTTTAGGCCGAAACATGTAGTTATTTATTTTGCTAATAAATACTATCTTCTAGCATACAATTATAGTTGTGTTTTCTGACTGAAATTAACTCACCATTAGTCTTTCAACACACAACGGGGATGACACACCTTAGAAGGCAAGTTGTCTGTTCACATACAACGTGTAATTGAATATCCAGACCAAGAGGGAAGCGATTTGTTGTCGAGAGATTCTGGGTTTAATTCTCGGTCTGCGGAACTTATACCCTGTCTGGGGTTCTTAGTGGTTTTCCTCAGTTTCTGTACGTACTTATCGTGGTAATTATTTAAATTAGCTCATGACCATTGTATTTTACTTCTCTTTATATTCATTATTGACTATAGCATTTTTCGCTGTATAAACTAAGGTATGAAGCGTCATTAAATAAACCACGAATTAATTAAAATGGTGTGATAAGGCACTCTTCTATTCGGACTTTATGAATGGATAATGAAACACGGGTTTTGGGAACTTCTGACGTTCTCATATCTGAATTACTCGTAAAATGAACGTTTCTTTTTCCATAAATTTTATTGACGTGTTCGGCCTCGAAACTGGAACGAACCTCGCTTATGCTAGTTGCATTCTCTGTCATCCTCACAAATTATCTAATTCCATCCTAATTTTGTCTTATCATTTCCTGCGGTGTCTTACACAAGGCTTCCTCACAAACTTTCCTTGTCGATAATAGGTTGTTTAGAATTTAGCATTTGCACGTAGGGGTAAACATCCTCCACAGTATATAATTCCATTTGACGAAATTTTGAGGTAATCTTCTGCATTTAGTCCATTTAATTTATCTTAATTAAACTAATTTAATTAATTTCAAATTGATATTCCGCAGTGTAATTAATGTACGAAATGTATGTGGGCGCGAATAGGAAACGGGGTAATTTTTTGGAAATCGTGGGTTCTCGTACATACTGTATACGTTTGTGAACCTGATATAGGGCTAACAACATGTGGTTCAAAACCCGGCTGAATTTCTTCCAAACACGCAAAGGTAGAAGTACTGAGTCTCTTATCCTTGCGTGAATTTTAGCCATTTTCAGGAAAACGGAAAGGTAAAATAACGAAATAAACTCCCCTCCCCCCCAAAAAAAAACTTCACATATTTTCCCATTTGATGTGTATTGAATTGTGTGTGTGAAACTAACATTACGTAGCATTCCCAAGTCACTAAGGAAGGGAGTGTTTAAATCAATATTTTACTGCTTTCTAAATTGAGTTAGAATTCATAGGACACCTGTGGCTTGTACCTCAATACATCATATTTTTCACTCAGCCACAAAGTTTTACAGGGGAATAAGAAAAGACAGCAATGATGGGAATACTCACCCTTATACACCAATCAATTCTGACTGGATCCATCAGTTGTGATTCTTTTGTAAAATAGGGAAAGCCGTTAAACAGTAGCGTATTATTTATTTTCTGCAGTCTAATAACTGTCAGAATATCAGGATAAATTTGAACTGACTGTAATATACCAGGCGCTATTTCATCCTGATATTATCTTATACGATGAATAAGAAAATAACATTAAAAAGGAATATAGAAAATCCACATTGTGTACATTGATCGTTAGTAAGACGGTTAGTATAGAAACAGACAAAGGGAAGAAGTATAATGTGTGTGTTTATGTGTCGTCTGAGTTCAGGAAAAGATAATAATCAATCAGTCCATCTCATCTAATGGTTTATGACTGTGTATTTGTGTTTTCTGACTGAGCACAATATGAAGTCCCGGTATCGTAGTAATTTTAAAAGTTCTTACACAGCAGCTCTTTGTGTGAAATTGAGACATATGAAGACTAAAGGTGCAGTTTTTGTGTATATGGGCCGTTTGAAACTCTCCAAATCTGCACAGCCCCCCAAATCAGTTGTTCACAGTAAATGTTTGAGGGATATTAGCTTTGTATTAAGTAATCAGGGAAATAAAACTACTGATAATTTACGATTAAAATAATAGAAATAGCAATTGTACTCATTGTAGGATGTTATTTTTGAAGAACATTTAGAAGCTTTCTCTGTTTCTTTGCCACTGATATTGTTCTCATAAATACTCTAAATTTAATTTCATAAAATTGTCACTGAAATACACTTGCAGCATTTGTTATTAGAAGAAACTTGAATGTGAAAAGTATGCAGGATGTTAGACAACAATTGCCAAATTTTCTCATTCCTCCCACTGTAAGGTTTCCAACATACGCCATTTGTGCATGCAGTAAGCAAGAATTTCATTACAAGCAAATATTTTTACTAAGTATAAGTAAGTGTTGAATGTTTATCAAGTCGCAGAAATAATTTACCGTTACTTCTGAAGGGAATGCGTAAATTAAATATTTTCTTAGAATCTCTTGACACTTTTCTAAACGGCGCTTATGTAATTTGTGACTTTACTTCTAATCCGAAACAAATTATGGGTCCTTTCTGACAACGGCACAATCTGGGGACAATCTGCACATCTTGTTGTAGGATGATTAATTATTAAATAATGAATTTGGAGGAATGTACCAGGAGAGGTCATGGTCTAATTGCAGATATTTTCTTGGAAAGACTGAGAAAGACACGAAGTGTCTTATGGCGGTTAGTGTCTGGGTCGAAATTCGAATCAGTCATCCCCGGACACAAGTCTAAATTTATTCGAAGAGATATATAGGATGTTTCTGAATTAAGCGACATTTTGCGGGCACGCTGTGGACTCAGACTGCAAAAGATGGCTTTCGAAACGTGGGTCCTTGGACGATTTGTGTTTTAATTATGTCCAATTACATTTTTTTTGGTGGAGTATAAAAAGTGTACCTTAAATATCTTCTTAGGAAAGTGCATATTTAAAAACCGCTGCTCCCAGTGTCACATAGTACCTTTTTTGACAACAAATTCAGCCTACGCTGAAATGATGCTGCCACCCAGGAAGTTGCTCCTTTCAGTAAGGGTTGGCACACGCGGTCAAAAAAAATCACGCTTGTAACGAATTACCTCGTATGCGTTTCTGTCCACCACTGTTCTCCCGCTATGTTGGTAACTACCCTAAGATGCACGACAATTTGAAAATGACTCCATAAATAAAAATACAACAGGCTTAAGTCAGGTGATCTTGTGGGCCAATGCAAACAGTCCGCCCTAACGTACTGGATATTTGTTTCTCGGAATTGCTTTATCAAAGATGATAAGCTAAGATAGAGCACCAACGAGTATGATCCACACACACACACACACACGTGAGCGCTTATGTCTGCTGTAGGACATCCAGGGTTGGTGTAAAGTGGGCTGTGTAAAGGCCATGATTAACTTCCCCTGAGAACGTATGAGTGTATTTCTCATTATGGCCAACTATTATTGAAAATCGTTACTGTTGTTGGCGACGATATTCTAAGTGGACTGACATCTGAGCACCAGTGCCGATTATAAATGTTTATAGAGAATGCTGGGACTTTGCTGTATGAGTCACTGCTAAGGCTCGCCTCTTTTGTGGTTGTAGACTTTGCACTGGCTGTAGGTGTAAGGACACAGGAATAGCTCGCAGCCAACAGACAGGCGAATGGCTAGTGTCCTCCAGTCACCCATGGGTTTGTCTTGAAGCTGTGGTGTTCAACCTGTCCTTCGTTTTATAGTTCTAGTACGCGAAAGAAAGAGCTTCTCTTTCTCGAAGGCGCGAATCGAGGATGAAAATTTTTCTTCTCTATAATTTTCGGAGACCAGGGAAATAGATCGTGTAAGAACACCATCCTTCTATTGCTCAGCCAGACGTCTCGCGCGCATGTCAGGAAACTCCGCTAATGCCTCATGGTGGATTATGTTTCGTACAGAAACAAGACTGGACACTGACAGTGCACTGCCACATCAGACTGTATGCTGAGCTTCGTCACGTTCATTCATAAGAGGAGAGGGTCACATTGATAGGAGCCTTGCATTACGGGTATGACCTTCGCATGTGTTCGGCTATTCCCTTTTCACATCGGCCACATCTCGACAATGAAACTTCGGAAGTCCCGTGTTTGTTTGAAAACACCCTTGCACTCTGCCGTGTATTTCACAAGCACTGTGTATTAAAATCATAGCTTTATATATATGAAGTGTTAATGTGCTTCATCTCTGGCACCTCGCATTTCGGAACTCGTACATATGGTTATCTTCTGAGAGCTGTTCTGAGAACAAATCTTTTGAGTGCCTGTAAAAATAATTATGTCTCTTGATAAATTCTAACAATATTTTACGTAAAGATTTTTTTCCATGGCGCAACAGCCCTTAGTCAGCCAGGACCTCCTCATTGTCGATGCTTCACGATCACACTCAGACACTTCATACTGCTTAGGACTCCTCCGGACAAGTGATCGGCCCGACGCAATGAACTCCATCCGACAACACACAACGCTCACAAAAGAGAGACCTCCATGACGCCGGCGGGATTCGAACCCGTTATCCCAGATAGCGAGCGGTCGCAGATCCACGCCTTAGATGACGCAGCCATTGCGATTGGCTTATGTTCAGAATAGAAACAATGAATCTTGTATAAAAAGTGACGAAACGGATTTATAGGTATTGTAGCTGAAAATGTACATGGTGACGAACAGAAGCGAAGTTTAGCGGGGTTCTCAAGTCCAATAAGAAAAATTCTACAGTTAAGGCATTTTGGTGATGTTAGCTTTCTCATTTGCCATGCTGGGCGCGTGTAAGTGCTTCCATTTTCCCACAATTTCAATCGGTCAGAATCACCCATCTGTACACATGTATAATATTTTGGTTATGGCATCGATTCGAGGCAAAACCGCTATAAATAACTGCCTAGATATTCGATATTTGATCTGCTGCTGTTTGGCTTGTATTGAGCTCGGGTGTGTTTTTAATGGGCCCATAGCATGAAGAGGACTTTGATGGAGTGTGATAGTCCACATAACATTGCTTGCATGTGAAGTCTCCCAATGATACCGACGAGCACTGTGTTTGTAATTTATCTCTGTGATATTTTCTGGTGCGCTACAAATAGGTGAACACTATATTTATTACCACGGCGTGACATGGAGGTAGTGAATTAACAAGTGATGCACCTGGAGAATGGTATCAACTGCAGGGACTACTTGTGTGAGTTATGAACGAATTCTTTAATTGGAACGGATATGGCGCGTAGAATGAACTCAGGTTTATTCCAGAGCAGAATGAGATAGGGTGCTCAAGTCCTTAGTCACGGACTGAAGCTTATTCATCGTTGGTGCTGCATGCGGCGGTGCCGACCGTATAAACCAGCGATGATAATCGTGCGTGGGTATGAGAAACAAGAATGAGATGTGAGTTGAGATACGAGAGGGATAAGTAGGTGAACGGGAAGTTATTTTAGATGAAATTTGTTTCGAAATTGTGTGCGTGTAATATAGAAACAAACATGAAACGTGAGTCTTTTAAGGTGTTTTGCAGTGTCTGAGGAACAGGGTTGTACTGTTTACATTTGTTAGTTTATTCAATAAATAATTTATTAATAATAGTTCATGAATAAAACAAAGAAATAATACTGCCCTTATTTCTGGGCAATAAAATATGAACGGACAGGAGATAAGCAAATTCTTGGACTTGGAGGAGGCGTTCGTTGCGTAACCTAAATTAATACCTCGGAGTTTTCTTGGAGGTGCTGATGAAAACCACGGAATTCCTCGAGAATTATAGTCGGTGTCCGGGTCGCAATTTGAATTGACGACCTCGAGGCAACGACCGCTGGAATAACGTTTGGTTTCACGCATGTTGGAAATGAGAAAGTCTCACGAAATTTTACTTGGAAAATCTGCAGCAATATAACTAATGCTGAGACGTAGCTGCTCGTAAATATAAAACCACAATATTAAAACGTGTCTTAAGATGAAAGAAGGACTTAACAAGGATCGGGACTTGACTAGACTGCCTAAGAATATTCTTTTGTGATGAAATTTGTCTTGGCTTGCATCCAGTAGGTGTAAAATTCAGTAAAATACAGAAAGAAATTATCTTCCAAATATTTACGAAGTTTACGGAAGTTCTAAACAAATAACTGGGCGACGCTTCTTTCAGCCCAATGTTGTAGGTACATGTAGGGCTATATATATAATATATTATATATTTAAATATAATTGAACATTTAATTTAATATAAATAATAATTGATTAACCGGTACTTTAACATTCGGAGTACTATGAATGTTAAAGTACCGGTTAATCAATACCAGAACTTGTATTTACAGTTGTACGAGCTCCTGATGATGGGT
>Ga0136643_10002197_pt1 | contig 25072 bp, 10 predicted proteins | sample TergutLab28metaG_FD_96883 | JGI IMG/M metagenome (GOLD analysis project Ga0136643, IMG submission 96883) | Labiotermes labralis P1 segment gut microbial communities from Petit-Saut dam, French Guiana - Lab288 P1 (version 3) (version 3) | ecosystem: Host-associated > Arthropoda: Insects >... | reverse complement strand
TCTCTCTGCAAAATGCAGTTTGTTTCATAATTCTGACGTATTTGGTTCCTGTATTATTCACATTTTATATACAGGGTGTGCTAAAATAAAAAAAAATAATTCCGGCGCCAAAAGATTAAGGTTCCCAGATTCCGTGACAACGGCCCAGAATGGTGGTAAGGTTGCCAGCCTTACACACAGGCCATTGTACCCCCAGGAAATTTTCCTAGTAATCATTTATGTTAGAGGCTGAGTCGACCCCAGGGCCATAGCGCGATCGGAAGGACTTTATGTTAATGAATTTTTCCAATGACACCATCTGGGATCGAACTAGCGACCTTCCGATTTGTAACACAGCACCTTAGCCACTGTGCTATCACGATCCACGAATTATATTCTATTACACATTAAAATTTTTCGCCTACGTGTTTCGTTCACTCTTGTGATCTTCATCAGGTTGCCTGATTACAAGAATACAATTAATGTGCAATAATAGTGCAATATGCATGATTAAACCATTTAAAGTTACACAAGTGTATTTTGAGTTATAATTCACACAAACGTAAAGATGTAGCACAATATATGTATTTTTGAATATAAAATCTAAAATAGATATTGGTATGGGACAAATTAAATTTATCGATTAAGTTTAATTTCGATTTTTTTTTGTTCACGCAGATCAGTAGGACCTTAAGTCTTACACTTTACTTGAAGCTTAAAAAAACGTAATCGGGTTTACTGAAATGTACCCTATTTGTAATATGAAATTCTGCCAACAAAATGTGGTTGTCACTGCGAAATATGACATGTTGAAACCACTGTTTGTCAATAAAGCAAGTGTTTAAGTATCAAACAAGTAGAAAAACACTATAATATGTGTCATACGATAGATTGTTTCTTGTTTGTGTTCCTCCCACCAAATATATTACGATGATCAAATAAAGCTGGAGTATGTCCGGGCTGCAACCCGGACATACTCCAGCCTTACCGCACCCAACCTCCAACACACAGCAAACCAAGACCGTAACGACCAATGTGGTAATCAACATCATAGTCGCGAGCTCCTGATGATGGGCATAGTAATGTCTGGAACATGCTGAGCCTATAAGAAGTACAATAAAATAATACGTGACATCTAGTTGGTTTGTTATTCTTCAACGGTAAAGAATTTTCTGTTTCCATTATTGCTGGGGATTCGTTAGCAGATGAAGGATTCTTAGCTTCTCTAGGTGGACTGTTTCTATGGAATTGGTTAGTGTGTTTAGTTTTACAGGAGTAGATACATGTAGAGTCGAGGTGTGGCTGGTACCGTAACGTAATAACTTTGTTATTGCACACATTCTTGAATAACCCCCCCCCCCATAATTAGAGATTTTACCTCCAAACTTGTCCCCTTGGGCTGCATTACGCTTAGTCCAGTGATGATGTTTTGAAATATTTGTGGAACATTCAGGTGTACCAAATTAATTTTATAAACTTCTTCGACAACCTGAAATCTTTGTACCTGCTAGGTGATCTTTCATATGGGAAGAACTCAATTAGTGAGTAACTATCAAGCAAACTATAGTGAAGAGGTGGAGGGGGGTGTTGTTTAAATACAACAATGTATTTTTCTACTGATCATCTAAAACTCGTAGTTGGAAATTGAGACCAAAGAAATGTGTTCTTCGAAACGTAATATCTTATTTGTAGCACAGGCGTGATTAAACAAGAGATGATAGAGAAAGACAAAGTCAGACGAAGCTATATTGGGATTCTAGCCATGGATGCATCCTTCTGCACAGAACATTTCTCTAGAGACCGTCGGAGATCAAACCACAGCGAAAGACTAAGGAAAGCTTTGCATGAAAGTTGTGGGCCACCGCGGGGGTTGAATGAACAGTCACTCGGAGTTGGAGGAGGTCTGTCTGTTCCCTTGCTGCCTGCGACTCATTCACTGGAACAAATTTCATGATTTCATCCGATTAGCTCCACACACACACACACACACACACACACACGACCAAGACTAGCTAACACTCCCACCCGGCCTCTCCATACAGCTAGCGGCTTTCACATAATGGAATTCTTCGTACAGTGTTTAAAGGAATGACACAAGGCGGTGCAGACATGGGAAGGGTGTTTCCTAAATATCTGAAAGCTCTGCTCGGACATATACACTGCAGAATAATATACCAAGAAAAGTACATGTTGTCTTCTAATACTGAACGCACAACGAAAAAGTTACATAGAAAAGGAAAGAAATAAACATGGACAAACATAGAAACCGCGAATCAAACAGAGGGAAGAAATTAAATGGTAAAGTGAAGGAAACAAAGAAGATAGCGCTACAGAAAGATCCACAGAAAAAAAATACCCACATACAAGTAGATATATAAGAGAGTTTTACAACGCGAGAAGTTTGCTTTTAGATGTTTTCGCAAAATTGACAAAATATATAAAATGTAATATTGTGACCCGTTTTCGAATCTTTGTTTTAAAAATAGCTGTTAGTGTGCAGTTCAGCATGGGTTACATATACTTGTGAAAATGTTCCTTTCCATTTGGTATGCCTGATTAAACTTGATATTAATTTATTGCGTACAAAAACTTTTCTTTTAAGTACTAACTGCAGTAAATCTGGACATACAGTGGAAAGAGACGCACAGTGTTTCTGTTTGCTTTCTGTTACATGTTCAGCTAATGGGACAGAGCTTTGGCCATTTCGGAATGCCAGACTTTCTTCCATCTCCTAGAAGGTATGACATTAAAAAGAGACTGTACTAATCTTGTTGACACAAAGCAAGGCAGGAGGCCCTCACTTTGGTGGGTGCAGGTGGAGTGTCTTCTCATTAGCCCAGATTCGTGTACTTTTGGGTTCTTCATTTAGTAGCTGAAGTTCCTCGAAGAACAAATCATAAAGACTACAGAATTTTGACGTGGAAATCCCCTGACGAGTTACTCTTTGGCAGATTGAGGAGAGCACAGAAGGATAAAATTTTGCCTTACTACTGCCTTTCATCCTTCTTTCCTTTTCTTATATTTCTGACTTTCTTTCTTTGGTACGCGATGTCTGTTGAACAGTAGCTACCAGTGTGCCAAGAATTCTGGTTTTCATCTCTGGGGTCAGATATTCCAAAAAGACTTCTTTGACCCTTAAGTGAAGGAATCACGATTCTACGAAACGTCCGCTACCATTCACAATCGACAGCAATTTGCATTCCAGAAGACGCGAGTTATCATTTTACTGTACTTCACAGTTTTGCTATAGATGTGTATGTACCAGGGAGAGTCAAATGAAAAAATCAAAAGTGCGATAAAAATTCGAAACACAGCTCGTTTGTCTTGTAAGTTGTCAACAATGATACTTACGGTTTGAAGAGTGGCCGACAGGTGGCAGTACGATGCAGGAATGCAACACGACAGCACAGTAGTAGTGTAAATGTGGCGACCCCGCTTGCAACATGCACCAAAGAAGAACAGCGTTCTGTCGTCCGTCTTTTAAGTATTGAAGGGGTGAAATCCATTGAAATTCATCGACGAATGAAATTTCAGTATGGTGATACGTGTCTGTTACCACAGCAATTGTACGAGTGGACTTGGAAGTTCATGAACGGCATTAGTTCTGTAACAGAATCTCCTCGACCTGGTCAGGCACACCGAGTAGTGACACCAGAGGCCATTGCAGCAGTTGAAGCCATCATGAAGGAAAATCCCCGCGTAACAGTGAATGAAATAGCCGCACATCTGGATATGAGTCATGGATCAGCACACCATATCTTCTATGATGTTCTGCAGTTCCATAAAGTGTCTGCAAGGTGGGTGCCACGCCAGCTGACTGTAGAATTGAAAGAACGACGTATTGATGCCTGCCAGGAGATTCTGAAACGCTTTGAAGCAGAAGGTGATGGCTTTCTAGGAAGAATTGTTACGAGAGATGAAACCTTGGTCCACTACCACCAGCCGGAAACCAAGAAAGCCAGCAAAGAATGGCGCCATACCTCCTCACCAAAACCGAAAATTTCCGCACACAGCCATCTGCGGGAAAGGTTATGCTGACTCTCTTTTGGGACGAACGAAGAGTAATTTTGGAGCACTACATGCCCAGGGGGAACCCTGTGACCAGTGCAACGTATACAGATCTCCTAAAGAATCACCTTCGCCCTGCAATCATGTCCAAACGACGTGGACGTCTAAGTACAGGTGTTTTGCTCCAACATGACAATGCTCGACCCCATACTGCCCGTTCAGCTGTTGCGACAATCCAAGATCTGTCCTTCGATTGTCTTCCACATTCGCCGTACTCGCCAGACCTCGCCCCCAGTGATTTTCACGTGTTTGAACCGCTCAAAGAGGCGATGGGAGGCAAGTCTTTGAGGTCCGACGAAGAGGTGCAGCAGGCGGTGCACGAGTGGCGGAACTGTCAGCCAAAAGAATTTTTTTCTAGAGGTATCCATGCACTTCCGAAGCCCTGGAACATTTGTATGGAATGCAATGGAGACTACATAAAAAAATGAAGTAATTGTGTGCCTTTTGTGTTCAATAAATTACGAGATAAAAATATTTAAGTTTCTCATTTTACTCACCCTCGTATGTACCTATGGGTTCAGTTATACTTTGTTATAACTGTGATCCCAGAAGGAAGAATTCACGTTTAGAAACATTTCTTCCTACACACTTTCAAACATTTTATGACTTTACGAGTATATGACAGTTATTTATCTTAATAATTAACAAAATTGGTGCACAAAAGTTTGTTTCACAGTAAGTTTATTTCATGCCTATACATGTTTTGAGCATCATGTGCTCATCATCAGGAGGTCAAAATTGTATTACACAGCTTCTGGTATCATCACACCTATAGGTGGCCGTCCCGTGCACAACCTGCGCACTGGACGCCCACCTATAGGTTTGATGATACCAGAGGCTGTATAATACAATTTTGACCTCCTGATGACGAGCACATGGTGCTCGAAACATGTAGAGGCATGAAATAAACTTATTGTAAAACAAAATTTTGTGCATCAAGTTGGTTAATTACTAAGATAATTATACTGAAATGCACGGTCAGCAAAACATCAAAAGTATATAGTTACGTTAGAGATTGCTACTTCTTACCATTCTCGTACATAGATCTTTGTAATACAGCACTAATTTATTATGTACCTTATGAACCGTTATAGTCCTAGACATGCACAATTCAGAACCAATTTATTATTGGTAACGGAAGCAAATATTTGGGCAATAAAACTATCATTAAAATGCAGTATTTCTCCACACCATCTTTTAGACTCTCTAAATGATAAATCATGCTCAATCCCACTGCATTCCACCACATATTCGTAAATGTTATCTACATGACCGTTACTGTACACATTGCTTCTCTTGGTTTGGGAAATTGTAAGTTTGAATGCGTACCCTACTGCACTGAAGAAGGAGGGAAGGAGTATCTTGGAAGGATAAAGCTACTTTTAGATAAGTATTGGAACCTTTAAAGCTGAATTGAAAATTCTGTTCAGATCTTTATCCTGCACTGAGATAGGGCTCTGTTTATTTAAGTCTTGTATCTTCTTCGGCGAAGCTTATTGGTTGCTCACTTGAATTTTTATATCTCGCTTGTTTACTGCTTAAAGGATGAGTTCCTATATGGTAAGGCAGTCTTTTTGGTAAAAGATCCAGGACGTTGGTTTTCCCGCCTTCCGTATCGTAATATGAATACTAGAGTCACTGGCGCGACCTGCATGTAGAATCTGTGCCCTCCCCACCCAGCTTTGTCAGAATCCTCACAAAGTTTTACAACTGGAGGCAGAAGAAATGAATCTGGAAGGATTAACTATTGTTGTATTTCTATGGCGACGGATTTGCATGATACTTGGACCTATGTCGTGTTTTTCTTGTACACGAATTGTGTAATACAACCGCGTAATTGGTTGACTGGCATATATTTTTTAATGACGTCATAATGTACAAATTTTTGTTATATGTCATAAAATATATACTTTATTAAAGTCTTTAATTTTTATGTAAATACGATTTCTGACCCTGTGAAGTGTGATATCTTCTTGGTTATTAACTTCATGATTAGGGCTTTGTGTTTCCACACATCTAAAATTAAGACGAAAGAAGTACAGGTCTACAAAATCAAGAAGAGTATATTTAGACAATTCGAATTAAATTAGGCTTTTTGAGGCTAATTTCATTTACACGTCTTCTGTCAGGGTCGTTATATATAGACGTGACCCGAAACTTGCGAAAAATAATAATCGAACACAAAATTTCCTCAGGGAAATATAGTCTATCAGTAGGCCTAAGTGTGGAGGTGAGAATAATATTTAAACTGATATAATAAAAATAGGGTGAGAAAGGTGTAAACAATATTTAACTGGCTCTGGCTGGGCTCAAATTACAGGCACATTTGCGAATTATTGGATTCTATAAGAAGTAAAGAAAGGTTTGTCCTTCTCAGTCACTAGTAAACTTCCCAAAGACACACAGAATATGTTTAGTACGCTCTGTAGCGCTGGACGGTAGAGGGATGAAATGGAAGTGGTGCCTATTTGAAATGCAGCCTAAACTGCAGCTTTATACTTGACTGAGTAACAGACACGGACTGTCAACTGAAATTATATTGAATGCATTTAGTTTCATACTTTTTTATTTCATTTCATTTTCATACTTAAAAAAGTAACTAGGAAACAAGCTAGTTATTTTTTTCTGTACATACATGTAATAGTTATCTCTTTACTTATATTAATAATAATAATTATTATTATTAACTGCAATTGGGTTGTCACCCGTTGGCAGTGGTTATTTTACATGTATACAAAATATGAACTTGGTTACTAATAAATTTAAGTCGGGAGTGCTACATGAGAAGCATGAAGTGGCAACTTGGAATCTTTGGAACCATCTTAGCATTTGCTTACGAACCATCTCAGCATTTGCTTTTCTTAAACAGGCAAGGAAATAATTAAGAGACTTACATGACTAAATAACCAACTAACTAACTAACTGGTAAATGATTAACCAAACAACTAGCTAAATATCTAATTACGTAAATAGCTATACAGCTAAACAAGTGGCTGTTTGGCTAAAAAGTTACTCCGTTTCCCAACTAAATAGCTAGCTATCGGGAAAATCAGCCAGTTAACTAATTGAGCAAACAAGTGACTGTCTACAGGCAGCGGGATGAACACCTTGAGCGTTTGATAACAAATGAAATTTGCACGAAATTTCCTATTTTAGTGGAATCTAAAGGCTCACAATCCCTTACTCGAAAGACATCTAGTGGACCAACCCATCAGAAAGTTGAACTCAATTTACCACACGTTCAGAAGAGTGGTAGTAACGTTAGCAACATGAACGCCTACGATTAAAAAACAGTTTTCTCTTTGCGGTTTTCTACTAAAATCTAAAAGTCTTGGATGTACCTTTGAAAATCTAAGAACCGTAAATAGTAAAAAAAATTTTTTGCGAAATGTTACATAGTGCGCAATTCTACGCTATCTTATGCTTTACTGGCGGAAGACACCTGCAGGTTATGTGTTACGTTGTCCGTCGCACAACACCTCTGCTGTTAAGACTGTATTATCAATGTAACCCTCAGGTCTGTGCGTCAACACAAACTTATCTCAAATTTCCCCTGGTTTATGTACATCCCCAACTTTAACACATGGTTTTGTGGGTGAGGGTTATTTTACTGCCATCTTCTTTCCAGGCAGCCCCACACGGTTAATGGCTCTGATGATAACACTGGAGTTATTATTGTTAGTCCTCGCAATGCAGTGACCGTTCTTCTCTCGCGGAGACTGTTTTTTACGACCATTTGACATTTGCTCTCATTCTGTGTGTGTGGTCTTCTCTCTTGGTTGTCATTGTCGTCTGTTATCTGGCTTTCCTCGCAATCGGCCGCTCTTGTTCTTTTCTCAAAGCCACTAACAGACATCATCATAAGCCTTATGTCAGCACTTCTCTCATTCACTGCATAACAAAGAATCTTTACAAAGTAACACAAAAGCGAGGAAGTAAAAATTATGTGCAAAATCAGTGTCCTTTGTTGGCAATTAATTGCTTTGCTGGAATATATCATTTAGAGCTTCCTTATCATTTAAAATGTGTTCATGTATCTGAAATACTTAGTATATTGTCGGAATGGAATTATGATAAAATAAATGAGGGTACGTTTTACGGGGCGTGTGGAACATACGGGACGGAACGGGAATGCATAGATGGCTTTGGAACCTGCACGAAAGGGGCAAGTTGGAAGAAATAGGCGTAGATGGAAAGATAAAATTAAAATGAATCTGAAGGGAATGGGGATGTCATAGCCTAATAATGTTACGGGTTAGGGGGCAGTTGCATTCTCTTGTGAACAGAGTAACGAACATTTTGGCCCCGTAAAAGGTGGGCTCTTTTTTTGACTAGCTGAGGGACCATTAACTTCTGACGAAGCACTCTCTTGCCCGAAGTTAATCAGCTAATCATAGTGACTTCGGGAGACATGGTTTCCTATATTCGTCATTTTCATAACTGTTGGACTGCTCTCTTGCGGGAAATTACACACTGTATTTTGGTAGATATGTAACGCAGGAGTATTTCCACGTATTCTCCAGCTTCAAGGCAGCTAAAGTTAACGAGCCTAGGCTGATGTCATAAGCCAGGAGAGCGCTCAAAGTCGTATGTTTCTTGAGTCATAGCGATGAATCTATCAGTGTTCATTTGCTTACATAACAGCCGCAATCATGTGAGTAGGGTAGGGGGTCCGTAAGTTTTGTGAGACTCGCACTGAAGGTTTTCGTGTAAAATGACCGAAACTTTGCGGGTCTAATCCTGATATACAAACATTTCGAAGGAATGTGCGACCTCCTGCCTATCAGCATAACTTGTAGCAATCTTCATAGTCATCGTCGTGAGAACTTCAAATCTCACGACCATGACTAGTACGTTCTTAAATAAGTACATGCCACGTATTTAGAGCAGGAAGTGACTTGATGCAGAAACGGTAAGCTGCAAGTAGCTAACCAAAGGAAGTACACGCTAACGTATAATTACGTGTTTTCAAATATTACAACATTTATATCACCTGCACAGTATTTAATAATTTTGAAGATAGTGGCCTACTGTGGGGTCTATAGGGTAGGCCAGTTTGTAGTTAAATTAAGAAGTAAAATCCACGCAAATCTTTGCAACATACTACTGTAATCTGTGGGCCGGGTTGCTCAGTCAGTATAGCGACTGAGCTACGGGCTGGACGGTCCGGGGATCGAATCCCGGTGGGGACGAGATTTTCTGTCCTTCCAGACCGGCCCTGGGGCCCACCAGCCTCCTGTAAAATGGATACCGGGTCTTTTCCGGGGGTAAATTGCGGCCGGGGCGTCCTGCTGACCACTCACCCCCTTCTACTGCCGCGGTCATGAAACAGTAGAGCTATATTTCTACCCACCCTCTGGGGCACACCGGGCCTGTAACGGGATCACTTTACAATTTTTTACTACTGTAATCTGTATTTAAATTTAATTCGTTTGACTCAACCGCAGGCGAGAGTTTGCCTTTCTTAGTTCATAAGGAAATATTATGTCTGCGTGTTTATCATTGGCGGTGGTTGTGTGAGATCAGTCAGACTGCTGTTGTGAGTGTGTGTGGAAATGGTCCTGTGCAAATTAACACCTGTGTAAGGCTACAAACAAACTGAGTGCTACACATTTGACAGTCAGACATGGCAGAAATGTTCCTGGCGAAGCTGGTGTGTGTGTTTGCATTCAGAAATTTGTTTTCATGGAGTAAGTGGTAAGGCGGGAAACAGTTAATGTTGACTGGCTAGAAATTTAGTATGTTCATGATCCGAGAGTTACTTTGGAAGTTCAGCATGATGCCTTTTCAAAGATTAATTTTTTAATTTCTTAGAATGAATGTTCAGAGAATAGGCCGTTAACTTAAGGTATTATTCGGGCTCAGAGTATTATTCCTGCTGTACTCTTTTTGTTGCAATTAAAGTGGATATTTACTATTAAATGAAAATCTAACCCGAAGCAACAGTATGCAGATATTTATTTACTGCAAAGTCACTCTACATGTTTCGGGTGTCCACCGCACCCATCATCAGGAGTACTTATAACTGTAACTGCAGCCTCCGGTACAGGTCATAATATCGGTATAGCTACTTCCCTCCAACGTGGCCCGATCTGGCCAAGTTGGAAGGAGGGCCACTAAATTAAAGGCCATAAAATTTAGTGTCTTCTGCGTAATCGAAAAAGTGAGTGCCAATTTCTTAAGGTTATTTATTAGGCCGTAACACGACAACCTGGTCATCAGGGTAGATATCCTTAGATTTCGGCATGACGGCAGTAAGCTATAAACAAGACAAGAAATGTAGGTATGAGTAACATTGAGAAGCTTTGGCCTAACAATTGTTGCCGTCGAAAACCAGTAAGTATTTTGTATTCTAAGTGTGTGTCTCTAGCCTTAGTTATTCAAAATGAAAAAACCCATGCACCATAGTATATTATCATCTGTGGCCTGTCTCTCTCAAAATATTTTGCCACATTATCACATAAATGGCATGATTTTCGGGAAGAAAGTTATTAATCATAAGACGTGTGTTTTGATTTTCTCTACAAATTTTGTCTGAAATTTTCTCATCCTAAGAAGAAATGGACGAGACATTATTAAAAATGTACATACGTCTTCATGTAAAGTAAACCATTATTCTTGTCAGATTTCACTCAAGTTTGGATTTTTTCTATAGAGTTTTTGAAAATACTCTAATATCAAATTTCTTGAAAATCCATCCACTGTGAATCTAGTTGTTCGATGCGGATAGACGGAAAGACAGACAGACAGATATGTTGAGGCTAATAGTCGCTTTTCGCAGTTTTGCCAAGCCGCCTAAAAACTAGACTTAGACAAGTCAAGCTGTATAGTCAGACCATAAATACACACCCATATTCTTTATGTACAATTTGAATAGGTTAAATTTTATAAGGGGACCGCGGTAGCACAGTGATTAAGGTGCTGTGCTACAAATCGGAAGGTGGCTGGTTCGATTCCAGATGGTGTCATTGGAATTTTTCATTGATATAATCCTTCCGATCGCACTATGGCCCAGGGGTCGACTTAGTCTCTAACAGAAATGTGTATCAGGAGTACTTCCTGGGGGTAAAAACGGCCGGTGCTTAAGGCTGACAAGCTCACCACCATCCTGGGACATTTTCACGTAATGTGGGAACCTTAACTTCCTGGAACCCTCTGGGCACCTCGGATCTGTAATGGGACAGATTTACTTTTAAATTTTATGAACCTGAACAATGTGAATAAATTTGAGATTTTGCTGTACAAACGTAAATAGCTTGGGTGTGTAATGAATAGTGTCAGTTATCTTTATAGAAGTGTGTCACTAATTGGTATATAAACCCTATTTATTATACACGTTTTCCAATATAATTACGTGGACTGAATCGTCTGAAGAACATTAGACGTAACGAGGTCTCCACGGAACTCCTTGTCACTAGTATCGCGCGGAAGTAATTTCGATCTTCGAAGTCATTTTGATTCGTCACCATGACTCTTCACCAGAACGTATCGGACTTCAATACAAAGCCCAGTTTTTACACTTTCATGGACTCGACCATTTCCAGCTCGCACTCTACTTCATTTCGCTGTCTTTTTTCCCCACATTCGCGGAGAAAACAGGGAGTATATGGGAAGGAGGGCAGACTTGAAGGCGTAGAGCTCGTTAAAGAAATGACTGGCCGCGTCGGACTCCACCCGTGTTCAGCTATGGCCCATAAACTCAGATAGGAAGCGGAGACTTCACTCTAAATGACCTTTCTGAATGTCTTGCAGGGGTGTATTGGGACAGTTCAGTTCCAGTGTATTTGAACCGCTTCTAGTAGGGATAGGCCTAATTCAATCTCTTCCTTTTTCAGTAATAGTAGTAGTAGTAGTATATAGTATCAGCAGTAGTAGTAGTAGTACTATATAATATCAGCAGCAGTAGTAGTATATAGTATCAGCAGCAGCAGCAGCAGCAGTAGTAGTATATAGTATCAGCAGCAGCAGCAGCAGCAGCAGCAGCAGCAGCAGCAGTAGTAGTAGTAGTAGTAGTAGTAGTAGTATATAGTATCAGCAGCAGTAGTAGTATATAGTATCAGCAGCAGTAGTAGTAGTAGTAGTATATAGTATCAGCAGCAGCAACAGTAGTAGTAGCAGACATAGTGGTACTAATGGTTCAGTTCAATACAATATATGTTTATTTACGTGTTGACACAAGAGCTTGACGATCGATTACACAATTAACTCTAATATATAAGTGAGTACTAATACACGAGTGTAATAATAGTAGTAAATAATAATAATAAAACAAAAGTAATAGTAATCGTGAGAAAACCCGAAAATAATTTTCAAATCGTTATCAGCATCGAATTCGGGAGATAATCGTTTCAAATACCATTCCGGAAACTGCCTACAGCGATTGAAGTTTATTTGGTTGCCTTCAGTACCCCTAGACAAGAGAATATTACTTCCAAACACGACAGGTATCATTTAAAAATTTCTCGTTGTTTTTTACACACTATTCATTACATTAGACGTTATACAGCCTAAGATATTAAGACCGTTGTTATATAATCCAAAAATGTACACAATTATTTATTAATTCTCTAGTCTGCATTACGACATGTCCATAGCCCCTTCCCAAGCGAACTCTTCACAGACTTTGATCTAGTACTTCCACTTCAAACTTCCAGTATCCTCCCTTTTACCTAAGTTCATTCATTAGCTGCTTAAGTCATCTTTATCGTCTTCCCTTTACTTATGAATTTCCCTCTATCTTTTCTTCAATAACGTGTTTTGAAGAGCCTTCCTTATTTGTACTATTTATAGGATATTCCTTTCCTGTTTGATTGTGTAATATTTCTCCATTCTCACATGACCTGTCCAACTGATATTCACAATCCTTCTCCAATACCACATTTCAAAAATATCCAGGTACCTCTGATCTAATTTTCGAAGTATGCAAGTTTTAGCACCATACAAAGCTATGCTTCAAATGTAGCACTTTAATAGTTTCTTCCTTAAATTTAAATCCAATTTGCTAGCGAAAAGAGACTTCTTAGTGAACACATAACACAAATAAAACGCTAAGAAGAAGAAGAAGAAGACACTATATTAAGCACCCAAACATGAACATAACCACAGAGACAAAGAGAGGAAGAAAGTAAGTATATTATACCGAACTGTACATTAAATAACAGCTTACATACGAATGCATTAAGGAAATACTGTATATCAACTGATTCACATCTAGAATAACTACATTGTTAAGTGGTACCCGTATGAAGTACAGAGTTCCAGTAATTCCGTCAATTCAGAGAATTTTCACAAAAATGTCAAAACATCCAAATTTGTCAGAGCGTATCAGAATTCTACTTGATAAACCACTGATCTTTAAATGCTGAGGTACCATTACGGAAGATAATTGTGTTACCCATAGAATGGTTTCAACACAGTACATAAACGATTACATTAACCATGAATACAGCACATATAAACGGACCTTTTCATATATGTCACCAAGTATATTCCTTGTCCATCAATCAAACCCAAATTTAGTGGAGAATAAATGAATGACTGCAACGATGACGATAACAAGATGGCAAATCAAAATTACATATATGGTGAAATTAAACGGAAATCAAATTCGGGAAATTTTTGCCACCCTTAGTTCGGAGCAGTATATCATCCTATGTATAAACATACAAATGAAAACTCAAAAACTTATCATGTTGCTGTTCATGGGTAATGCAATGTCGGATAGACGCAGAGCCCTAAAATGTGTTTCGATACGAAACTGTAAAGTAAGAAAAGTCTCGTATAATAAAAAGAAATTCGATTTCTCGTGGCAGTGATTATCGAGAACTGAAATACGACGCCATGTTTGAATGTTTCGGGGTACCATTCTTAGAAGAGACTTAAAGATTTGAATACAGCAGGGTGTTCCGAAATTTTTGTACCAATCCTAAAACATTAGCAGCATCAAATGCTAAAAGACGGTAATTTTGAACCCATTAACTGCCTGCAGGCTAAGTCTTCGATAAAAGAGCCCATAAACCTAGGGCTAACATCAAAATCCGTCAGTGAACACGATGTTAAATGATTTTCGCTAACCATCCACCATGACAACACATTTAATTATGTACATACTACTATTGCCTTCGAAACTGTGTATCCTGCGTAGCGTCCGTATGGTAACAATGCTACGGGCTGAACGACCGAGGGACCGTGGTTTCACTTCTTGCAAGGGCGAGAGTTATGTCCCTTCTCGGAAGCTTTCAGACCGGATGTGGGTCGCACTCAACCGCCATGTAACGGTTAACGCAGGCTATTTTCTCGGTGACATAGCGGCCGAGGCGTGAAACTTATCACATACCTTTGGATTAAAATGAATGGAACGGTACTTCCACGCCCCTATGCGTCTTTATGGCGTGTACGGGGAAACTTAGCCGCTTTACTGTACTTTTTATCAGCATGTCGGTTTTCAAAATGACCGCTGCATGTCACTCTTTCCTCTAAAAAATTTCTTCAAAATTAATTGAACTTCTGCACATGAAACAACGATAATAAATATTATGTAGGCTAGTGGCTTGAAACTTTGTGCATCCCTGGCTGTATATAAGTCCACTTGAAATATAACACATGTAATATAGGCTACATACCACCACGTACGAATGTGTCTCGTTTAAGTTTCAGAAATTCTCGATGTATCGGACAACTGCTAAAAACTTGCAGTAAAGCCGTGCAGGAATCCGAATTTTATGAGATTTTTGAACGATCACAATATGAAGTCATACAGGGTGTCTGTCGGCCCTGAATTTGCTTGCAGTTTATTTAACCACGATCAAGCAACCTCGTACACGGCAAGGGGAAAGGAGCAGATTTTAAGGTGAACGAATTCAGATAATTTTATTTTGATATTTGGAGACATCGCGTGGCCAGAAATGACACCCCACACTTTACTCTTTTTGCTACGTGAAGTCCTGTGTGTTCGAAACTTGTCATTACACAACCTTCTGAACTGAGCTGCCGAATTATGGAAAACGTGAGTATAGAATGACAAATTTTTGCAGCGAATGGTCCGAGAGTTGAGAGAAAATTGACGGCAATGTTTAGACCGCGATGGTTGGCCCTTAGAGCACTCTTGTCTTACAGAAATGAAGAATGCAAAACAAATCACAGACAGACTAATTAAATTAAAGTTAAAATTATTGCAATTTATTGGCTATTTTTATGTACCACAGCACTGAAAAGTGCAAAAATTCTTAGTGAACTCTACGTAAAAGGGTACTATACACAAGCAATAAATGAAATAAAGTGAAATGCCAACTGGACTCAACAAGGTAATTTTATTGTGTGTGTGCGGTGCGGATGGTGCCGTGCGACCTAAGCAGTGGCTCTCAAGACCACCACCCATCCAAAAATTCGGTGCAGAAAACCTTATGCTGCAACTCAACATCTAATGCTCCTGATGATGGACGTATGTACCCGAAACATGTCGAGCTAAGAATACATCAATAAAATTACCTAGTTGCATCAAGGTGGCATTTCACTTTATTTCATGAGGAAGATGCACGGTCAAACAACCCTCAAAATCATGCAATAAAATTGTCCCTCTCTTTGATCTAGCAATACAACACGAAGAAACACGCGGAAGATTGAAGGCTTGGCTACACAAATTCCCATGACTCTTACAGTCAAATGTATGGTAATTTCCATGATATCACTACTTTTTCGCCAATGAAGGAGCTCCTGCCACACGTTGTTTGAGTTGTTTTGTTGGTTGCACAAATAGTTTGATGCGAAACAACAATTTTTTCCCTTGCCGATAAAAGAGGCCCTTCGTAGAGCCGGTATCAGTAACTTGATGTTTATGACGCCGTGCTTCATTAGAACAACGATGTAAGCAACCAATAAGATGCAACAAATTCCGTTTATTGATCTTTTTAAATCAGCTCTACATGTTTCGTGGGTCAAACTCGCCCATCCTCAGGAGCATTGTATATACAGCTTTTGGTACAATGCACCGATATTGTTGCCGGCCGGTGACAAGGTCACCAACCGGCACCAAAAGCTGTATATACAGTCAAAAAGTGCTCCTGTGGATGGGCGAGTTTGTCGCCCGAAACATGTAGAGCTGATTTAAAAAGATCAATAAACTGAATTTGTTTCAACTTCTTGGTTGCTTCATCGGTATGCAGTAACTTGGCTCTTCCATCCCTTTGGGACACAATGTTCGATTCATGGGTGTGAGATTTAACTGTAATGACTGAGAATGTAGAAGGTTGGATAAAAGACTTTCAGTTCTTCAGACTTGAACACTTGGATATGCTGTATATAGATCTCTTCTTGCTGTTATTCTATAGGTCTACATGTAGGTGTTACAAGAGTCCTACAAATCCTCACCGAACCCCCGCTGGCCGTTGCCTACCTTTCTTATTTAAATATGTTCGCGTAAAGGTAAAGGTACAGCAGTCCCATTACAAGCCTAGACAGGCCCAGAGGGTTCCAGGAAGTTAAGGTTCCCAGATTTCGTGACAACGGCACAGGATGGTGGTAGGTTGTCAGCCTTACGCACCGGCCGCTTTTACCCCCAGGAAATGCTCGTGGTACTCATTTCTGTTAGAGGCTGAGATCGACGCCAGGGCCATAGTGCGATCAGAAGGATTTAATTCAATGAAAAATCCACTGACACAAGCTGGGATCGAACCAGCGACCTTCCGAATTGTAGCACAACACCTTAACCACTGTGCTACCGCGATCCCCAATATGTTCGCGTATGGTCTCTATATCTACGTCACCACAGCTAGAGAATCCGCGAAGAAACGCATTTATTTTTCATAAGCCTTTCAGTCTGTGACGTTTTAGCTTTTATGACTTGTTTTGCTTATCCAGTTCTATGATAAATTATAAAATTCCATCTGACGAAAATTATGCATTTTTAAATTCACATGTCCAAAACCGGTAGGAGAAAATTCATTTTACGTCATTGAAGACATATATCCCGGGCAGGCGAGGTCGATTTAAAGTCTATATAATTGTATCTTTTTGGCAGGATTCATTTCACAGTCAGGGTAAGTATAAGAGTGAGGATAAATATCGGTTTAAAATGTTCATTATGCGCTTCAAATGTTTAAATCCTCCATGCAGATAATGGTCCAGTATTCTTAAATGTACTGTATCTCTCGTTGCAGGAATGCGTTTAGCAGAGTCTTTGTTTATGACGGTAAATACATTGCAGTTTCGTTGTTCATCTGTATAAGACGCTCCAATTGCTCCAGTGCTTTGTATCGAACATCGAAAGAAGTTATGTAGTTCAGGCAGTTGCTCTCCTGCGAGTCACTTTTCTCGTACTAATCCAAAAATTCACAAGCAGTTTCACTTTAATTATCAACCAAGAAATGAAGTTAATCACAAATTAATTTGTGAATGTTTTTAAAATAACTTTGACAGGGAACAACGTAGCTCCCTGAGGATGATCTAAGGATCGAAACATGTCGGAGCGATTTTAAGTGTTTTTATGTGAAATATTATGTAAGTGCATTTGTTGGTTGATAATTAAAGTGATTATACGAAATGCACGGTGTAACAATAAGGATAGTTAATGTTACAAGCAGTTTGTTTCCTAATAAGATGTCTTCATGTGTGGATGATAAAAATTTCTATGCCTCAAATAATAGGGTACAATATTTAGTTCTATAAGGTTCTGATGACGTCGTATGACATACGAATTCATAGATCTTTTGGTCATTTCCATTGTGACGTAGTGATAGTTTTTTTTTTTTTGTGGAAGAAACAAGATGATCGAACCTGTCCCCGAAACATGGTGTGGTACATTTAAATAGAAAAATTCTGAAAATCTATGAGATCAAATAAAAATATTACTTTCTTTCCCTCTGCTTAGCTTGAAATAAGATGTATTTAATTGTACAAAGAGACTAAAATTTAAAAATTTATCTTCTGCCTGTACATCCAAGAAGCCACACTGCATTTCCCTGTTAGTGCCAGTCTCTTGATGTTGTTAAAGAATAAAAGGGTTATTTTCGTTGTTACACCGTGCATGTTGTTGAGTTACTCAATTATTATACCAACTACTGCACATATATAAAATTTATAAAATTTACATATTAAAACATTAAAAAACGCTCCGACATATTTCGGTCCTAGGACCATCATCAGTGCTAAAATCACACTATAAAAAGTCACATTAATTTCGCTGTACCAGTTGGGTATTGTGGCAGCATGCTGCCACAATACCCAACTGTGTAAATTTTATAAATTTTATATATGTGCAGTAGTTGTTATAATAATTGAGTAATATAAGGGTTCTCTTGTAAGAATGACATTAATAAGTCGAATGACAGGTATTTTCGGTAGAAAGTAATTAATGATGGAGAACGTTTCTTGTCTTGTAGACTGATTCGCTATGTTGCATGACTATCAGGATGATGGCGATAGGTGAAGTGGGAAAAGTGTAGAAGGAAATGCTGTTGGAACAGTCTGTTAAAGTAGGAAGTAGCTTATCAAATTTACGTTCCTTATGAATTATTGCTACGGGTATTATATAAAAGGGGACTGGGACATTCGTCTGCCTACAGAACTATCAAAATGTGTTTACATGTGTGTCTTTGTGAAATCTGATGAGTAACAGGCAATTCGAGAGATTTAGGCACAGCTCGAAAGATAATATTAAAATGGCTCTAATGGAAACAAGTTTGTAAAACGTACAGTCGATTTAACTTTAATATGTTCCACTCTCTGTGCATGAATCCGACTCATAGTATATATATAATGAGGTTAGGTGTATCGGCGACACAAGTAACTACATTTGCAGTTTTGCATTCTTGGAATAATAACGTCACCCTGTAGATGGGAAACATGTTGGTGAGAAGATTATGATTAAACTAAGCCATGAATATTAGAGTACATTTTGTTGGTTATTTATGTATTATGGATTGAACTTGTTAAGGTATGGCAAGATGGTAGACTTTTGTGAAGACAGTGACGAAAATTTGTTTCGATACGGGATGAAATAATTTGTCCACCTGAATAATTTTCTACTGCTCAGAACCATTGTGTAATACTGTTTTAGCATTTCAAGGAGTTTTCAGATTGACTGGAAATTCGTGAACAACTTCAGTACGTTTGAGCCATATCTGTGCCTAACTTCGAAATTTTTATCTGACGATTTCGAAACAACATGGACGTTGAGCAGTGAATTGGTTCGTTCTGTCGACAGTATCATCGTAATGCGAGAGACGAGAGTTTATGGCAGGTTTCATAGTTGTATAAACTTGTTACAATGAAACTTTTATTGTAAATTTAATGGTACAAAAAGTATTTTATTAAATCAGAAACCATTGTAGACCCAGAACAATAAACTGACTATACCCACGTGTGTAGTTGCTAACGTCACTTAGGAAGTTACTAAAATTCGTAACGACTGCATGCACCAAGAAATGTCCTCATTCAAACCGTAGACTGTATTTAAGAACTACTGGACAATTCCTTTTCCTACAGCTGTAAGATTCTAGAGGAGAGGATAGTGACTTAACGTAGGAATTCTAGCCTTATCCAATTCCATGTATCTTTTATATTTTATATTAAGAGAGACGATTGTCAATTTACTGAGAGCATTTATTTAATTTGAAAGTGGGAATATAGGGGTATTTACGGTAGAAACATAAAGGAATAGCAATAAAAATGGTGGTAAAATGAGAAAAGTAGAAGGTATAGTTGAAACGACTTGCAGAGAGGTGGCAGGTCGCAGTTTTCAAATTGTATGTGGAATGAAAACAATTTCATAAAGAGAAGAATTTCAAAACCATTTGGTAGCACGTCGAGTAAGTTACATGTGCGCATGTTCCATTTCATTATGCGATGTTTGCGCAAAGTGCCGCACAACATGAAATTATTATAAGGAAGTAGAGTTCATCTGCGAGTCTTACCGTCTCTTTATACTCCTATTATCTCCTACGTCACTTGAATAATTTGGATGAAATTTTATACTGGGGAGTCTACGTTCGAAGATATCGTCCTGCTCTGTTTACAGTCATATTAACAGATGGGCGAATTTCGCTCCATCTTCTAACGACGCAATGTAAACCTTACTTCACACGAAGATAAAACCAAAATTTATGGATATTCTGACGTGCGACTCAAAATATATAAATTTATACGTACCTAAATTAATCGGTTTTCCTTACTTAAGGCGTGTTGGTGCTGGCAGCATTATGTAACTGTAAAGCAAGACGGCAAATAAAACCCACACAAAAGTCAGTCATACTAACATTTGTATATCTTTATTATTCCTGTTTTATTAGTATTGCTTACGAAATTTAAGAAAATACCATGCATTGCGCTTAGAGGTGTCTGTAATACGATATTTGACTGATGACAACATTTTTTGCTGAAACATATTAAGAATTTTGGCATTAAGTACTATCAACGCAGCAGTTGAACTGAATGAAATACATGGTGAGCCACAGGAAAATAATTACTTGTCATTACACAGATTATAAGCAATAAATGTACAATTTGATGTTTATTGGACCGTGCATCATTGTGATAACTGAAGAATAAAAATCAACTAGATGCAACTTATTATTTTATTGTACTTCTTATACGCTCAACATGCTTCGAGCATTACTATGCCCATCATCAGGAGCTCACGACTACAATGCTGATCACCGCATTGGTCGTATGTTTATTGGTTTGCTGTATGTTGGGAGTTAGGTGCGGTTGGGCTGGGGTAGTGTCCGGGTTACAGGCTAAAGCCTGCAGACCGGACACTACTCCAGCCTAACCGCACCTAACTTCCAACCTACAGCAAACCAAGAACGAAACGACCAATGTGTTAATCAACAACATAGTCGCGAACTCTTGATGATGGGCATAGTAGTGCTCGAAGCATGTTGAGCGTATAAGAAGTAAAATAAAATAATAAGTTGCATATAGTTGATTTTTTATTCTTCACTTATCAAATGTACAATTGTTTCTGCAATAACCCGAGATATTTGTTTTCTCGTGACACCTCGCGTTATAGATAATCACGTAATAAAAGTAATAGGGTCTTTTTGTGAAAGAAATGGGGGCGAGGGGGGGAGGGATGCTGCGTCTTCACACTTGTGGCTATAATCGCTTAGCGGCCAACACGCGTGTCTGGAAGTTCGATTTATATAGACAGGTTTCAGATATTCTTCCATCGCGTTGTAACAAATAGCGTTAACGAAAAGCGTGCGTAATAGCTGAACGAACGGTACATCGAAGCCAATTAAACAAGCAAAATGGCATGGAATGTAATCCACTGAAGCCTAAATTTTACATATTTTTTAGATTTATTTCCCTTGTTTTATTCTACTTTGGTTAGCAATACAAACTACATTTCGAATAGCATTGTAATTACGTAGATCATAAAGCTTTGTCAATTAGAGCAAAAGGTGGAAAATTCTGCTTTTGGGCTCAAAATTACATTAAACGTTGTCACGTTAAGGTGAAGCACTCGTCATGAAAGATATAAATAAAATAGGCACTTGTAAGTCAGGATTTTTTTAAAATTCAGTTGTGACAAAGTAAATGAATAATATGGCGTATTGGTGCTTCCATAGCTTCCGTTTCTCTAGTTCATAATTTTTAAAAGTCGTGCTAAATTTAATGTATACTGGTGCTGTTGTTTTTATTTCGCAAGCTTTTATGTGGCTGACCGAAAACTTGTTTTGATGTTATTTTGTTAGTGGCGGGTATATTCGGCGATTCAGTGTTCTGTGAAATATGAGTTCATTGTACAAAAACATGGGGAAATGGAAAAACAATTATCTCTATAGGCAATTATTTATAATGAAAATTAGATAACCAATATTTTTCTCAAGTGACAGCAAAATATAAAGCACTGCGGTATTGGTAATATCTTACAGCTCTATATAACTAATTAACTAACCAACTAACTAACTACGTACCTAACTAACTAACTGACTTACTGACTGACTGATTGACTGGTTAACTGACTGACTCAATCCAAGGAGGAGGTTCCTTTTAAAGAAGCCAGTCCGTTCTCAGGTAGTAAAGAATTCCCCGAATTATGTGGACTCCAATTAGCCTGCAAATTTGATGTGTATTGGACCGTGCATCATCTTGATAACTGAAGAATAAAATCGAACTAGATGCCACTTATTACTTTATTATGCTTATGTTAGGTTCAACATGTTTCGGGCACCATAATGCACATCATCAGGAGCTCACGACGATAGCGTTGGTTACCACATAGAACGTCTGGTTCTCGAGTTTGCTGCTTGTTGGAAGATAAGTGCAAGCAGGATGGATGAGTGTCCGGACCGAAGTCGTGTTACAACCTTCGGTCCGGACACTCATCCATCCTGCCTGCACTTAACTTCCAACCAGCAGTAACTCGAGAACCAGACGGCCTATGTGGTAACCAACGCTATCGTCGTGAGCTCCTGATGATGGGCATAACGGTGCCCGAAATATATTGAGCCTAACAAAAGCATAATAAAGTAATAAGTGGCATCTAGTTGGATTTTATTCTTCAGTTATCTAAATAGCCCATTCAGTAGCTTGTTTACATAATCCCACTACTAGGCCACATCCTTGGCCATATGACACCAGATGACGCCACGCGTATATGAATATGGTAATTAGTATTAATTTGTATTTCGTTAGTGCAATAATTAATCGGTACTTTCAATCCAAAATTCATATATAATGAAGAGAGTATAAGTAAATGAATATTATGTGAAATACATTATGCATCCTTTCCTTCTATATTTTCATAATGTTAAAGGCAATATAACCTGTGGACTAAACACGGAGTTAACATTCCACATGTTCTGTCTCTTGAAATTAAAAAATTTGAGTAAGTGACGCGCTTCGACGAGGATTTGTGATGTGCAACTGTGAAAAGACTGAATGGTCTTTAGAGCCGGTCTGCACGCCGTGGTCGCGTCGCCCATGTGTATTACATCCCGTGTTTTAAGATTCTGCCATACAAACAAAATCTCAACTTTTAGAGGTATTCTTCTCAGCACTGCAGTCTGATTGCTAGACGAACGTGAAAATTTGTTTCTTGCTTTGGCAGCTGCTTTAATGTATCAAGTAATTTATATGTAGTGAAATATCGGTAAAAATTGCAGTCTTTCTCAGGAAACCCACACAACCGTAGACTGATGTAGTAACAAGCATTTTAAATAAAGTTTCTTGTTCTATAAAGGGAGATACGTATTCATAATTTTTTGTAAAATAAGGGATTTCGTTATTTGAGTACAATTTAGAAGCAATATCGGTGATTTGCTTTCGGTGATAGCATTACGCACTCTATGTTTATGTTTATGTTTATGCCGATCCCAGTGGCCGCGCGGTTGAAGGCGTGGATCTACGGCCGCTCGCTTGCTGGGGTGCATGGATGTTTGTCTCTTGTGAGTGTTGTGTTGTCCGGTAGAGGTTTGTGCGTAGGACTATTCACTCGTCCATAGAAGTCCTCCCGAAGATGGTGTGTCTGAGTGTGATCGTCAGGTCTCGATAATAAGGAGGCCCTGGCCAAATAGGGTCTCTTGCCCATGGTGAAAAAAACATATTTATAAGATTTCGGTAATTATTAGCATGATTGTGATTATATATTTGTAAAAGGCAGCAATAAATAAACAACACATTATTATCGCATTATTTTTTAATTATAAACGGGCATATTGGATGATTTCCTAGTCATCATTAATAATATTTGTATATTAATTTAGGTCTGTGCTAAAAAACAGTTAATTACTAAATCTGTGTTTTGTATCAATAATGTGACTTCTTAGTGTATAGTATGGATGGTATCTGCAGTAAATAAACCCTAGAAGCAAGGGAGTAAGCTTCTTCGTTTGGGCTATTCTCGAACGCGAAAACGGATGTTTGTATGATATGTAGATAAAAGAAAGAAAGTACGAATTTAGATGTGGCGTACTTGTACTTGTACTTCACAGTGAGGTATTTGCGGTTTTGATAGAAGCGCGTGTTTTTATTTTTGCAGTCTGTTGGCCAACATAGTGAGAAGTTTAATAAATCTTCAGCAAATATTATTGCTGTCGTAAATCAAGGAAGATTATTCAGACAGGACGTTTGGGTGGGTTGGGGCTGATGTAAAATACATACAAAATTATGGTTTATTACCAACATAAAAAACCAATTGGGGAGAGACTTTAGCGTAAATAATAGCTAATATTAAAATTTATCTGAATGAAATTAGATGTGAGGCTTTGGATTTAATTTCAGTTTTTTTTTTGTAGAGTGACTTTGCAGTGAATAAATATCTGCACACTGTTGCATCTGGTTGGATTTTTATTAACATTGAATTGTGATGCACGGAACCATGAGTTTAAAATTTATTGATGTCAAACAGGCAAAAGATATATACCACATGATGGGTGCTGCGACACCCGAAACATGTAGAGTGACTTTGCAGTGAATAAATATCTGCATACTGTTGCATCTGATTGGATTTTTATTAACATTAATTTTAGTTGTTAGGGACGAAGTTCAAAGGCAGGATTTTTTTAATGGTTTGAAGACAGGAATTTCTTACAAACAACAAAAAAGGAAGGATAACTGGATGGATCACATCTTGCATAGGAACAGCCTTATAAAACACGTTATTGAAGGAAAGATACAGGGAAGAATAGATGTGACGGTAAGAAGAAGAAGAAGTATAGGTAAGCAAGTAAAAAGGTAAAGCAGTGCAGTTACCGGCCTGGAGTGGCCCAGAGAATTCCAGGAAGTTAAGGTTCCCAGATTTCATGACAACGACACAGGATAGTGGTAAGGTTGTCAGCCTTATGCACCGGCCGCCTTTACCTCCAGGAAATGCTCCTGGTACTCACTTCTGTTAGAAGATGAGTCGACCCCAGGGTCATAGTGCGATCGGAGGGATTTTATGTCAATAAAGGATTCCAATGACACCAGCTGGGATCGAACCAGCGACCTTCCGATTTGTAGCACAGAACTTTAACCACTGCGCTACCGCGGTGCCCCTCTAGGTAAGCAAGTACTGGATGATATTAAGGAGAAGATGGGGTAC
>Ga0136643_10002195_pt1 | contig 25085 bp, 21 predicted proteins | sample TergutLab28metaG_FD_96883 | JGI IMG/M metagenome (GOLD analysis project Ga0136643, IMG submission 96883) | Labiotermes labralis P1 segment gut microbial communities from Petit-Saut dam, French Guiana - Lab288 P1 (version 3) (version 3) | ecosystem: Host-associated > Arthropoda: Insects >... | reverse complement strand
TGCATGTGTGCTGAGGGAACTACTTTTTTGTTATGTGTTCATAAATTAATTATTTTATTTGTTGGTTCTTTGTAGGAGAAACTTCATTGAAAGTGTCTACAAGAAACTGTGTCCAAACAAAGCAGACAGTGTAAGTCTCAGTTATGAATATGGAGGTTATTGAAAGCTGTAATTTTTGTTTGTGAACGAACAAGGTATATTGCATTGCTTTAGTAGTTTCACTGTGTATGCACTCTGTTGGAACATGAAGCAACTCTAACAAGCGTATGGCAGGAACAGTGTCGGAATTCAAATTCTTGTTGAACCACATTCAATTTTTCTCCCCAATATCCTGTCATTTATTTAAGTTGTGAGAGTTTTAAATAGAGCTGGATGCTTGAATTGTGACTGTATTTGCATAAAATATAGGTTGCATTACAAATTTTGCTGCATATTTCTCTTTGAAATATAATACTTTGTTTTGTGTTTTTTTTTTCTCATTATCTTTGCTGTTGTAGCAGAGTCAAAATCAGTCAGCTTGCAAACTAATTAACATTGGTATCTCTGTTTATGATCTCTGGTGTTTTAAGTGTAATTGGTTTACTGGTCTAATAGATGGTGAGTTTATGGAATGCCATTACTTAAACTGTTAATCCTCTCACTACTGTTATGTGTGTCTTCTGAGTTCTAAACAGTTATGCCCCTTTAAGTAAATAATGGAAAATGATCTGTTGTCTTGTGTAATGGATATATCAATACTCCTTTTGCTTTCTCTGTATGTTTACTTGCTCTAGGAAGCCTTATATTAACTAGCTGTAACTACCAGAAATCATTCTTGCTTTTCTTTATAAGTCACTAAAGCAAAGTGTGAATAACAGTAACAGTAGCAGTAGAAGCAGCAGTGAAGGTGACAAGTATGATGAATTTTTGTTGTTTGCAGCAAAATTAACCACATGTAATGAAATGAATGAATGTGCAAAGCAGCATTTCATATGACACTTATTTTCATGTTGTGTAACTTACAATGGTTAGGAAATGTACACATAGTGTTCTAGTTCTGGTGTGTTAAGTCATTTTTTGTTCAGTTATGTTGAAAACCATGAGTCTTAGATGAAGGAAAACATACACTGAACAATAAACATGCCAGTTTCTCTCTCTGTGTCTCTCTCATGTTGAGCAAGTTGTGTTCAACTCAAACTTGACATGTGCACAGGAACATTTGTAGGTCTTCACATAAGTTGTCCATTATTTTGTCCATTTATCCAAAATTTCAGTGGATTGGCAGATTTTAGTTACTGGTATCAGACTGTGTATGAGTTCACTGGCTCTCAAGTTGTTTCGTGAATGCAGATGACAGGTGGAATGGATACAGCAGTTTTAATAGGCACTGCAAAAGGGTGCAAAAGACACTCAAAATTGCAAGCTCCCACTTAAACAATGCATCATTAATTCAGTTCTGTTGTTTAGTCCGTTAATAGCCAGGTTATGGCTGGCATTGTAATGAGTAGGCTATGGATTGGATGATCCAGATCTCAATTCCCACCATGGGCAATAGATTTTTCACTTTCACCTAAACATCCTGATTAGCCCTGGGGACCATTCAGATTTCTATTCAGTGGGTGCTGGGGTTTCTTTCCATGGGGATAAAGTGGCATGAAGTTGACCAGTTGCTTCCACCTAGTGCCAAGGTAAGAATGAGTGCAGCTGTACCTTTGCCTCTCTATATCTTCATGGTAAAGACATGGGCAACTCTACTTTTAATTTTTTTTTTTCCTTTGGTAATTTGTGTCAAGTAGACTTTTCAAAATTTCTATGCTCATTCACTGCACAGACAGTTTCTATGTGAAGGTAATCTAGAATTACCTCTTCAGGTCACCACATATGTAATAAGTATGTAAAACATGCTGCAAGGCTCTTACTGCAGTTTGTGTATATGCTGTGTACATTTAGCCCAGTGTCTTATTAGTTAAACAGTTAGCTACCTCATTTTGGAGATTTCAGTTATGTAACTGCTGCCACAGAGGTTGTATACTTTACTGTTAAGGATCTGAACAAAAAATGGAACATACAAGTACTACAGAGTTTTAGGCCTCAGGAAAAACTAAAGGACAGAGCTATGAGTATACAAAGGAAGACAAGTTCTTGGCATATTGCAGTAATTTTGCATCATCTGCCACGGTTCCTTATTGTGTAGTACAGCTAATCTTCTGCATCTTTACAAAACGGAAGTTATGTTACCTGCATGTAGAACTGGTCAGAGAAGTTAGGCTAAATTGCAGTAGCTCAAAATGTAAGTTCAAAGAGTAGTGTGCTCAAGATACGTGTGATCTTTATTTTCATGCATCACAAATTGTGTACATATCTGAATATTGTGTGACTTTCATAACTAAGCTTCATTGCTTGCGTGGTGATTTTTAATTTGGTGTACAGTACTCTAGCATTATTCCTTGAATTCCTGAGGGGTCATTATTTATTGTTACTTATAAAATGCGTATCCATATGTGTTTTTCATATGCTATTCATGCCCGCATGCGTCCTTTTGCCTTCTTCCCAAACCCAGTTTTTATTTTGTACCATTCTCATTCATAAAAGTGTCAAAACAGCAATAGTGAAACTAATGGTCAACATGTATGGCACCTTTTGGTTCATACAAGAGCCTGCCAGTGGAACCTTCATGAGCCATATAATTCAAGTCTTTCTCCTCATACCACTTTATTGGAATCACTTTTACCATATTCTCCCATCTGTATCTAGATCTCCCAAGTGGTCTGTTCCCTTCAGGTTAGCCAATTGTACTGTTATATATGTGTTACTAAGTCTGCATTGAAAGAATTAAATTAACCATTTACCATCAAATAACAGTTGTTTAATGAACTCTTGTTATGACGCTGACAGCAAAAATTTTGATCCACATTAAGTGTGACATAAAAAATGGAAGACATGACAGTGAGGTAGATTGCTGTAAGTAGAAGAGAGCAGTTCAATTATGTACTGTGTTTGAGAATAGATTGCTACGGAGAATGTTTGGACTTTCTATAGAGACATTAACAAGAGTGTGTCATATGATGCTAATTGATGTGCTGCATAAGTTTTGGTATTAGAGATATGAGGTTCTTGTGGCAGTAGGTGTCAAGATATGACCATCTGTGAAGTGACACTGTGACGTGTGGTAGATGTGTACCATCAGTTTTGAGGAAAGTGCTGCCTTCATCTTCAGGCTAGAAGAGGAGTTGGAGGCAGCAGGTTACTTCAAAGCATTTGTGTCCATCTACTAAACTGAACTAAAATACATGTTAATGAATGAACTGTAATTTATATAAAAAATGGTGTATTAAGGGTTCAAAATCTTGCCCACTAAAAATACAATAGTGGCTACATAAAGTATTTTAGTCATTTTATAATCTTGTTTCTTTATTCATGCAATTTTGTACATACACCTGCCAAAACCAACTCCTCATTAGCGTTTGTGTTGGTGTTACTTTCACTGTCCAAAAATTTCTTCCAGAATTGCATCAGAACTGCTACATTATGCTGGTGGTCAATGTAGCTATTTGTGTGATAAATTTCATAACAAGAACAGTACAAGGCCATAGGTAAAGGTAAAATTTACCATAGAATAGACCATGAAGGCCCAGGCTGGAAGTAGAGGTATAGCTCTACCCTTTCTTTAACCTCTATGCTAAATGGGGTGGGTGGTCAATGCCATGCCCTGGCTGTCTTGGTAATCTTAGTAATTAACCAACTTAATGCACAAATTCTTGTTTTATAATAAGTTTATTATATACCTCTACATGTTTCGAGCACTATGTGCTCATCATCAGGAGGTCAAAATTGTACTATACAGCATCTGGTATCATCACCCCTGTAGGTGGCCATCCCATGTACAGGTTGAGAGAGGCCTCTCTCAACCTGTGCACAGGACGGCCACCTACAGGGGTGATGATACCAGATGCTGTATAATACAATTTTGACCCCCTGATTATGAGCACATACTGCTCGAAACACGTAGAGGCATATAATAAACTTACTGTTAAACAAGAATTTGTGCATTAAGTTGGTTAATTACTAAGATTATACTGAGATGCACAGTCAACAAAACATCAAAAAATGCCCTGGCTGTGTTACACTCGTCTAAGATACCCTTTGTACAGGAGGTTGGATGGGTCTTCAGGCCAGTAGGGACAGGTGCAGAGTATCTTGCCCAGCGAAGTTATAATCAATGGACCATTAGGAAGTGAATGCATAATGTAACCAGTACCCATGTTGAATTATCTTGAAAAGTGTAATATTAGTGGGCAAAGATAATTTGTTGGACATAAAATGTGTTTAATTTTCCCCTTCCACCTTCTCAGAATGTGTTATACACCAATGAATATTAGGGAATTTTGCTCTAGATGTGTGCAGAACGTTTGTCTATATAAAGTAGCCATAAATCAACAGTTGTACTTCTCTACTGTATCAAATTGAATGAAAATCCTTTCATTGGTCTTCATGTCATTGCATGTGGATAGGTGAGTGGACAGACAGGCGTTAAAAGTTACTAGGTGCAATTTTGCAAATTCTGAACACAAACATGCCAAGTAATGATTGACTTTCTATGAAAAGTATCATTATATATTGGGCAAATAAATTATCCACGTTTTCGTTGTTCATGTTGTCATTGTATTGACTTTTTTTTTCTGTTTATAAATTGAAACTGAATTAGATTTAGAAGGCATTTACATATAAATTCCAAAGATCTTTAGGGTAAAGAGGCTACTTTCATCCCTGAACAGATCACTGTAGTGGATGGAATCATCAGTAACTGTGTAGCAGTGATGAACTGTTGTGTGTGGTTTTTGCAAATGTGTATAGTAAGCTTCTAAGAATATCATACAAACCAAAACTGCAGCATGGTATGTGTATCAAAAATTACCTAACAATATGTGAACTACCTGCAAGCTTTAAGTTGCACAAAATTCTTCTGCAGAGTAGTAGTGAGCTGAGGAATGATCTAACACACATTTTAATGTTAGATTGAAGAGCATTGTGTAATTTGATTCCTGTATTGTAAACACCTGTCTTGACCAGTGAGGTTAGCATTCCTCACATGAAGGTCATGTTTTTCATATTTATACTGTGTGTTTCTGAATTTGAAGTCTGTCCATGTTGTCTACAGTGAAAGACAGTGATAATAGGTATTCACTGATGAGGGGAGGTATATTACATTATTAAATGGCTGTTAATAGGAGTCTCTGTTCTTTACACCTGCCATTAATGTAATATTTTTTTTGTAAGTACTTTTTTACTGTGTAGAATTTCCCAGATGGTTAGCTGCATAAAATGTATTGGAATGCAAAGTAAACTAATTTTAAAGTGTCCATTATTGTGAGTGGTGTGACTTGCCTCATGGCAAAGCATGCTGAACTAAGTTCTAGGATAATGTATCCCATATGTTCTCGACCATTTTAATCTTCAGCATACAGCATTTTAAGTCCCAGGTTTACTCTGCACCTGGAACACTGTTCAATTGAAATGCCCAGTGCAGGACACTTTCTTCTTCCAGATGGAAGAGATGTGCATTTAATGGGACAACATTGTCCCATTTGTCCAGTAAAGGTTAAGATATTATTGATTTTCAGGCCAAGGAATTTAATTGTTACTACTGTTTGATTGTTTTATTGCCATAATCTATATTTGAAGTACTATATATTTTATTGTCAGTGGCAAAGTGTAGAAGTTTCTTTCCTCAGAATTTAACATAAATTTATTTGCTGTCAACCATTTGTTCATCTCAGCAACAGGCATCAGTAATGTAATTTTGAAAGTGGACATTTTAAGGTATTGTATAATGATACTGTATCACCACCAACAAGTGTGGTTTTGGACTATGAATTCACAGTTGGAAGTATATCATGTATTTGTGTGAGAAAAGATATCCAACACACACTTGTCTGCCCATCTTACCAATTAACAGACAGTGCCTGAATCTTCAAACATAACATTAGAGTCACTGATCTCACTTGCAACTATGCCAATACAGACAGGGAGAAACAGACTTCTCAGGTACACTGTAGCTAATAGTCTATTTATAATTTTTGTAATAGTTTCTTGAAAAGTAAAATGTGTTGTTTACTATTTTTATTCTAATGGTAAAGGATGGAAGTGTTGTTGAATTTTCAGCATGAGCTTTGGTGTACTTGAAAAGTCTCTCTGTATGTGTGTAACACCTGGAAAACTTGTGAAGTCAGGTTAAAAACTAACACATATGATGGACATATGCACATGAAGACTTACATTCATTTATGTGCATATCTTGAAGGTAATTCCCAGAATATTTATTGGAGTAAGGAATGTTTTCAACAATTGTGGAAAAAAATAAACACATTTTTATGCAACACACTTTTCCATAAGAGCTGTTAAGATAATTAAACAAAAAAAATTTATGTTGTGAGTATGCTTCCTAAACAGGTCAGGGGTACCTCTCATTCACACCCTTAGAAAGTGGAGGAGACTTTCCCTCAACGATAAGTTCCCTGTAGCCATTTGTAGGGCCCCAACATATCATGTTGTTACTTAAGTACTGCTTTTAACTGCACCTGAACTGCAGCCACAATTACCAGCCTAGTGGACACCTAAAGGTGTCAGTGAAACTCCAGCTACTCCTTTTTATGTGTATCATTCATCTCAATGTTAACCAGTTATTTCCTTTTTAGGGCTAACACTACTCTTTTCATTTATTTTATTAGACATTGTTACTTTTATTTATATTATTAATTGTGATATTTATATGGTTCGTGTATTGTATTTTGATTTGAACCTTGGCGTCCCAGGTCATTCCATCAGACCTCATGTCATATATATTATTAGAATCCTGTTATGGCTCCTTTCAGGAAGACATCACTTTCATTACATTGTTAGAACTGATTGTGTTTCTTGCTGCTATTTGTTTATTATTATTTTTTTCAAATATTTTTGTTTTTTAGTGTAATTTTCTTCTTATGTTCTTTATGTAATTCAAATTTAAACTTATTTCACCTTCCCAGCTCATATATCAAGGCCCCATTCTGTGCATATCTCTACCACCTCTGTTGGCTCACCACCCACATTGTCTTTTGCTACCCTCAGAACCAGTAATGTGTGATACACCATGAAGATAAAAGGCACTGTTGTCCTTTAAACATTGAGAACTGTTTATCCAGTAACACAGCATACCATTGCAGATGACTTTAATCCTCAAGAGCAATACTATGAGAACCTCAAATCTCGCAAAAAAAAAAAAGTCTATTGGTACTACATTGAAATAAGATTGATTTAATTCATTTAATGTCATGCTGTATACATTGTGACTGTGAAGCGTGTTAATCCTTTGGTGCTGAAGGACAACTGTAATCAAAACACAGTGTATTGCTAAGGAAGCTGAGCAGTGACTGTAGTCATGGACCAGTAACATGCAAAGTGGTGGGTGGGCAATTTATATTGTGGCCGGTTGCAGAGTACAGTGGGCTAAGGGGTTGCACAATTTGGGTGTATGTAGATACATAATTTTCTTTCAATATGCAGAAGAACAAACACTGTAGTCCTATACTAATACTTAGTGTTTTCTTAAATCACGCCTTGTAACATAGTAAACAAACAAAAGAGTATATATGCCAGAATTGTGCTATGCATACATTTTTAATGGTATATTACCCAGGAAACAATATTAATGTATGGTAATAATTTTTGTAATGTTCCATAAAAACATACGGTTTCCAGATCATTCAATGCTCCCTGTGCCAGAGATAGGGAACTGTTTGTTGAATACCTGTACACCTTCACTGAGAAACCAAGTGTATGATGACCAACTAGTGAGGCAAGAAACAGTGTAATAATGTTGTCCAAAAGTGGGTTTCATTGTGGAGTTTTGTAAAAAGTAAATGATTTAATTATTTCAGTGCAGTTCATTTTAAGAGAAACCCCAGCGAATTTTGACCACTTTTGATAAATTCTTGTTTTTGGTAAAATTTAGTGACATAATAAATAGTCTAAGCAGTTTCATTGTTATAGTAGCTTATTTGTGCTTTGACTAGTTAAGAATATGTTGGTAAGCATTTGTCAGCATTGTTTTTTTGTTTTACTGATGTAGAATGTGAGTGTGTCTATCATGGGTGTTGGAAGATGAGATGGTATTGATTCAGGCTGTCTCTACTGGTATAAATCTGTCAAATAATCACCACTTAGAAATTGCAATGCCTTTAGGAAAGCAACTGAAAATCATCATAAGTGTACTTTGCACAGTTGTTAATTGATAATTCTGTGACAAGTGTTGCACAATTTTTAAAGCATATATGTGTGTTTATTTTATTTATATTAGAATTGGTGTTTCTGTCAGGCATGGAAATGGCTTTCCAGAACTAGTTAGGTGCACCAGTTCAGAATCAGGTAGACAGTCAAAAACCCAGGGAAATGTCAAATGCATATTGTAAAAGAAATTACTCCTGGGCAGATTCAAGAATTTGTTCCTGTATGTATTGTTCTTAAGAATGACTGTGTATGATGTCTTGACACATTGGAAATAAGTTCACCCTAGAACAGGCCATGAAGAACCTTGGCGCTAGATGGGGATGGGTGGTCAATCCCACGTGCGGGCTGCTTTACCTGTGGGAAAGAGACCTGGTACCCATTGTACAGGAGGCTGGGTGGGCCCCAGGGCAGGTCCTCACAGGTATGGAAAATCTCACCCCTACTGGGATTCAATCCCCAGACCAGCCACCCCATAGCGAGTTGCTATACCGAATACACTATCCCAGCCCACCCAAAGTGGCAACAGCTTCATTAAAGAAAGTGCTCCAGAACCAAGTAGAAGGCATCTACCCACATTAGTGCCCATTTCCAGCCCTGGTTTTGTTTCTTAAATGGTGATGGACATGTTTAAAAATGATTCTGAGTCTGCAGTGATTATGAAGTGTTATTTGTACAGTTGCACAATTTGTGCATTACTTACTTGCTGACTGCATGGAGCAGAGTCCTCCTTGAGAAGCTAACCAGTTCTCAGCTAGTCAAGAAATTCCCCGCATTTTATGGCACACAAAGGTTCATTCATGTGTTTACCAGTGTCTGCCACCTGTCCCTATCCTGAGCCAGATCATTCCAGTCCATGCCCTCTCATCCCACTTCGTAAAGATCCATCTTAATATCCTTCCATCTATGCCTGGGTCTTCCAAGTGGTTTCTTTCCCTCAAGTTTCCCCTCCCAAACCCTATATGCACCTCACCTCACGCCTATACATACTACATGCCCTGCCCATCTCATTCTTCTGTACTTGATCACTCATAATATTTGGAGAGGATTACAGATTATTAAGATCCTCATTATGTAGTTTTCTCCACTCCCCTGTTACCTCATCCCTCTTAGATCCAAATATTCTCCTCAGCACCCTATTGGATAGCAAATTCAAAGGCAAAAATTCTGCACCGAATGATAACCAGCATTCTCTGACTTCAGTTTGCTCCTAATTTCTTCCTGAATAGAATTTTGATGCGTTAATGTGGTTCCTGTATATTTGAATTGTTCCACCTTTTGAAAGGAACTATTAATCAGTCTTTATATTGTGACTTCATCCTGCATTCTGATCTTGAGGCATGACCATGTACTTAGTTTTGTCAGCATTTACTTCTAGCCCAGTCTACTTACTAGCAACTACTATAGTGTCTGTGTTTTTCTTTATAGTATGTATGCTTCCACCCAGTATATTAACATCACCACCATAAACTAGCAGCTGATGTGTACCGTTTAATTTCAATCCATCCTTGTTTAGCTGAACTGTCCTAATGGCATACTCATAAGTAAAGTTTAAATGCATTGGCGACAAAGGATCTCCTTGTTTCAAACCATTATTGAAGGAAACAGTCAAACAAATGTTTGCTTGCCTGGATTCTACTATAGGTTTTATGCAGACACATTTTTATTAGCCTTACCAGTTCCATGGGGATACCATACTCAATGAGACCTCCTTCCTAACTCAGTCATAAGCTTTCTTGAAGTCTATTAAAAGCTGATGCACTGCTGCATTGTATTCCCATTTTCCTCAAGTATTTGATGAATGCAGAATATATAATTAGTAGCTGACCTGTTGCATTGAAATCCACACTGATGATCCCCAATTACTTCCTCTGCATATGGAGTTAACCTTGACAGCAGGATGTTTTGTAAAATTTTGTACATTATTGACAAAAGTGATATGCCTCTATAATTACTACAATCTGTTTTATCACCCCCCTTTTAAACAGGTACAGTGATCAACTCCATCCATTCCTCAGGCAATTCCTCCTTATTATAAACAGAATTCATAAGTTTATGGATCTCAGAGCAAATTGTTCTACTCCCTGCTTTAATTAGTTGTGCTGGGATTTGATCAATACCTGGTGATTTGTGTTTAGCTTTCCAGTAGCCATCTCAACCTCAGAGGCACTTGGCTCAGGCACTGATGGTTCTGCTGTATGTATTTCTGTCTGCCTAATATCATTAGCTGAGAGAATTGGTTCCTCCACCTAGGCAAAATACTGTGGGAGTCTGTACCCAAATCACCCTTCTTAAATAAATTGATCCCCCCTGTAAAAGTCTCTGATGTTTTTGATCTTGCTGTTAGTTTCAAGTTCATAAATTTTAACTTTCAGATATTCCTTCTTTTTGTTCCTGAAATGTCTCCTGGCTTCGCATCTTACCTTGTTTAGAATATCTATATTACTTGGTATAAAACGTGATCAATCTGCTTGTGGATCTTCCCATCAGGAGAGGTCCAGCTGTATTTATGAATGTTTTGGTGCAGGAACATTGTGCTTTCAACAACTAGATTTTTAAATATGGCAAGGTGCATTATTTTAACACTATTATCATTACTATCATGATGTAGATTGTCATTCCCAATTGTCAGTATGACAATATCCTCTCTCCCCAATTTTGCATTAAAATCCCCTAACAGAATTTTTGTGTGGTACTTAGGAAAATGATCAAAAACCTGTTTGAATTCCTCATAATAACTGTCTTTTGAATTGTCAGTTTTCTCCTCACTTGGTTCTTGCACATTCAGAACAATGATTTTACACCAGTGACCTCACAGAACTATATATGACATCCTACCATGAGCAAACTCTACTCTCTTAACTGCTAATACTATTCTGTGGTGTACAAAAAAACCTATTCCAAATTGATGATTTGTTTCCTTTTCCATAGCAAAAAATATAGTCCCCTGCTCTTACAGTATGTGCTTTGCCCCACCTTACTTCCTGTACACCCACAAAATCTAAGTTATACCATGAAAGTTGATGAAATGTCACACTGGGTTAAGCAATGGGCTGTTTTAGTGTGCAGAAGCATTTATGTTACAGGAATATTCAGTTATATGTTCCAAAGAATTTTGTTGAATTTTCCATACTTCTTAAACATTGTGCATATAACATTCAGCTTCTCACTAACAGCTGAACACATGGTAGCTGCTGCAATAGGTGCCATTCTGTTTATTTGCATATCAAGGAAACAGTTTTCCCCCTCCCCTTTTGTGGACTTGGGGAGGGGGGAAGGTGTACAGAATGTGTTAGAAACACAACATGTTAAGCCATGATAATGTCACTGTATTTATTCTGCAGATATGACAGAATTTCCAAAATATCCTTCTGTGCTTTGTATCATGTATACAAGCTGAACATGTTATGTTGATGTTGCAATGTGAAGAAGCATAGTCACTTAGGACAGGTACTTTGGAATTCCACCAATATTTTATTTAGATTATGTTTACATCAGCATACAAATTTTGTGTTGTGTACCAGTGAAAGTAATTGAAATCACTCCAGAATTTTGCCTGGTAGTATTGGCTACTGTAATTTGTGTTACTGTCATTCTCTTGTTTCCCCTCCATATTTATTAAAATGGTTGATTATTGTTACCAATTACATCTGTTGCAAGAAAATGTGCTGAAGAAACTGTAACTATAAAGTTACCAAAAATACAGTTGTATTGTTAACCGATGTGTTTGTTATTGAAAAAAAAAATGATTCCAGTTGCTTTCATTGTTATTTTCATTACTATTCAAGGAAAGTGTAAAATGTCTTCTACAAATTTTGCTTCCAGTCACATCACTTTCTAGTTTCTGTTGTACAGCTTTGACAAAGGTGTGTCTATATCTTGTCAGTATAATTTGCGATATACAACTTCAGTGTGAAGCAGTACATAAATGTGACATTCCTGCCATTTTCCAAGTGAATTTTATAGAATCATACTGCCACATAGAAAAGTGTTCAGTGCTTTCTGTCATCATGCATGTGGTTAAGTAACCACTGTTGTCGTCTCTTGTGGGGATATTGCCAGTTGTTTAATAATCAAAGAAATAATGTGGCTGATAGGACAGGGTTTCTCAGTTTTTGTAATGCTGAAGAACCCTGATTGAGTTCAAGCTTTAGTCCAACCTGAAAATGATTCATGAATTAATATTCAATGCTGCATATGGTGGCAGAAATTACAAAAGTTTGTGAAGACTTTTATACAGTGTATGTAACTGAAAATGGAACTCCTTTCTTTATGTAGAAGGTTCAAAGTACAGGGGTTGCCTTGATTTGATACAATTTATACTTTATATAGATTCATGTGGTACTGTTTTTACTGTATTCCCTTTTCAGTACATTGTACATAACATGGTATGTATATACTCCCTAAAAACCCAAAAAGACCCCAAGATACACAAGTTTCTGTCACTATCTTAACTGTTTGCTTTCATAAATTTATCCTGTATTAAGTCTTTCTTGATCCACATTTGCTTTTTGAACTCTCGTAATCAGTGCTGGGGTGGTACTGGTTGATGGAGTAGTGAAATGTAATGGGCCTGTCTAAATATCCAGTTTATAGACATTTCCAGATCATCCATTGCCAGATAAATTTTCTTTTACATCATATGACTATTTAACTGGTGAGATTTTTCCCCCTTAATACTATGACATAGCAGTGAGAATGTCTTCTCTTATTACAGAAAGCTACAGTCCAAAGAGTCTTCTTATAAAGATATTTTAAGGGGTGTAAGGAATTCATTTCAAATTGGTTAGTACTATAGAATTGGTAGTTGTATGAGTTGTTGCCAGTGTTTGAATGAATTTGAGTGAAGCACTTTACTGGTGCCAGTTGTGTGGTTCTGAAATTACACCCATTTTCAGAATATGTATCATATCCTGAATAGTTTTATTATGTGTCATATAACAGTTTTGTCTTTAAATATTAATACAGTTCAGTTACATATCCACAGTGGAGTGTCTTAACTGTGTGTGTGTGTGTGTGTGTGTGTGTTTGTGTTTGTACAATGCACGCTCATATTCCATTTGTCATCACATGCACTGGATCACACCTGTAACATAGTGTAGCAGAAAGGCCAGGAAATCCAATACCAGAGCAACTAATACAGAAATAAAACTGCCTTATGCAAGGTCTTTTGCCTCATGTGTGACCAGAACCTGATTTATGCAAAAGTATTATTTTAATTTTGTAACTATTTGAGCCACTGTGCTGTTAGCCAGAAGGTCATGGTTTCAATTCCCGATGGCACAATTGGAATTTTTCATTGATATAATCCTTTCAGCTGCACTATGACCCTGGGGTTTACTCAGCCTGTAACAGGAATACCAGGAATATTTCCTGAGGGGTAAAGAAGGCCAGTGCATAAGGCTGACAACCTTACCACCTTCATGTGCCAGTTGTCTTGAATTCTGGGAGCCTCAACCTCCTGGAACCCTAAGGGCCTGCACAGGGATTGCTTTATGTTTTCCTTTTAACTGTCTTGAGTAGTAAAGTGGCAACTTGTTTTTCTAATGGCCATTATACGTTTGCTGTGATAGTAGTAGGGTTCAAACTGCTACGTTTACAGCATCTGTGACTATGTGATTATCACTGAAGGCCATGGACTCTCCATCTTTGTTGTGTATTTTTCTGTTGTTTGATATTTGATATTTCTGACTCTAAAGTCCCATGTTGCAGGTGTGTTAATGGGTTAATTGGAAAGAGTTGTATGATATAACAGACTTCATGGTTCTCAGAATTGCTCAGTCATTTGTATCACACTATCCATTACAAACAAAATTCAGTTCATAAGTAAGCAGTTTATAAAGAAATAATAGGTTATATTTATGATTCAGGACTATGCTATTGTCATAGTTATTCATAGAAAAATAAGTGACAATAAATAGTGATGCTGATATGTTTCTCGTTTGAGCATTCCTTTATTTGCATTAATTATGTAAGAATTTACCGTGCTGTTCATATTTTGTGTGGTTTTACTTCATTCCTTTGTGTAGGTGTAGTACTGTAGAATAATTCTGCACCAAAGGGAAATAATATGATTCGTAACAAAGACAGAAAGGTTATAAAATGTGGTGACCTATGTGTAAGTGTAGGCTTGAAATGGTTTTGTAATGTTAGTACTAAAGAAATTCTCCATGGAACATGAGAATCGGCCAGAACTTTAAACATTTTGGAAGCTGCGTATGCATTTACGTTTCTAGTTGTCATGCAAGACAAAAGTTTTCCCCTACATCAGATGTGAAAGCCATACATTACAAGTTACCTATGAAATCTTTGTAAAGATGTGATGTGTAGACATGAAATTCTTTATTAGGAAGTAAATGTTATCTTATATTTTCAGGAATCTTCATAGAGTGCCAGTTTATTGTGGTGCAAGGGAGGACTTGATGATGCAATGTCAGGACAAATGTTGCTGGATGAGTAGAATGGCAGTCATCTGGCATCCATGAATTAAATGTTGGGTTTTGACCCATGTTATTTTTCAGTGATGGGGATTTTTGTGTTTGTAAGGTTTTACAATACGTATATTTTGTCATTACCTTAATAGAAGAAGCTGTTAATGGCCTCTGCACAAAACGTGTTGGCAGCTGGTGATCAGTTTTTCTATTACAGGCCTTGACTTGAATGTTCGTAGCGTTTTTCTTTGTTTCTCTTCACGTAGTAAATAACTTGAAATTAAACTTATCAAAGGAAGAAAAGTAAAAAGTGTACAATGTGAGGCACTTTTAAACCTTTTTTGAAATGTAAACTTTTAAACCTATCTGTACACAGAATGTCAGATGTCTGATATCATGCTCTATTTACATTGATAGTACATGACACATTGGTAAATTAGATTGCTCCAAGTGCATATTGCATTTTGTGATGGCAAAAATTTTCTTTGTCAAGGTTAAAAGTGCCTACATACTAATGTGATGGCATGTACTTTCTAGATCTGGTGTTCGTAAATCTGAGCATTTCGTAAGCTGTGTGTGTGTGGAATTTGTCCTACTTTCCCAGAGAAGATTAAAACAATTCATGCATTTTTAGACTGTTCATGTAGGAAAGAACTGGTAAGTATAGGCTTTACAGTGATGTTACCATTGTGCTTATCACTCAGATATTTTTAATACTTTAATACTCTTACTGATACAAAACATGTTTTGCTGTATATTAGTTTTTTATCTATGTGAAGTGTGTATTCTGCAACAGTTTAGTAATGTTTAAGTAATACAACCCTCTAATCCAGCTTAAAAAATACCAAAATTCTCTGTTAATTAACCACTTGATAATAAAAATTACAGTGTGGAAAATGTGATTTAAATTAAAGGACCTTAAGATTCAGTCATTCAAGAGCAAAAAATTATCTGCACTCTTATTCAGAATAAGCTTCCTTTGGCAAGTGCAATTTCAGTGAAACTGTACGTAAGGGACTCCACAACAGTTTAGTAATGTTTAAGTAATACAACCCTCTAATCCAGCTTAAAAAATACCAAAATTCTCTGTTAATTAACCACTTGATAATAAAAATTACAGTGTGGAAAGTGTGATTTAAATTTAAGGACCTTAAGATTCAGTCATTCAAGAGCAAAATATTATCTGCACTTTTATTCAGAGTAAGCTTCCTTTGGCAAGTGCAATTTCAGTAAAACTGTACGTAAGGGACTCCAAGCAATATAAAATTTTAAAGAACATGAGTAAATTTAGAATTAGCATTGTGGTACTGAATTTTGTTTACATATTTATTGCATTCTGTAAGTCTTGATATTAAAGGAGTGCTTTTTTATGAACATATTTTTGAAAACTGTTGTTCATAGAATATTAGGAATAGAGGAACTGTGAAAATGGTAAGTTTGCTCTCTGTATGTGCTGTAAGATATTAATAATTTTAAAATATTTGAACATTGAGACATTAAACAATAATTGCAGCATGATGCACTGTATTAGAACAAAAAGTGAATTTTACATGAAGAGTTTTGGTGTGTGTTTCTTGTGTTCCTAGTTTGAAAGTGTCATGGTTTGAGTATGTCTGTGTGAGATTATATATGTATGCACTGTCTGTCGATGCAGTTTGTTAAGTTTCATAAAGGTTGGTATGGTTGTTATGTCATTGGAGGCCACCCTTACCTTCATAATTCTTATTCCCAGCAATCAACAGTACCAGCATATTGTCTGTGTCAACCAGTGACCTGTGAGCAAAACAGGACCTTTCAGTGTAGAGACCTAACATGTGTTATGGTAATAGATTTTATTTTAAAAACTGAAACTTATGTTAAGGTCATTTATGTGTTGAATTAAAGTAATGTTGTGTTCATAGTTCCTGCTTAGGGACTGTATGTTGGCATGCAGACATTGAGTGTAGTGTGGTAATACTGGCAGATTTATGTATGAAGCATTTTTGGCATGTTCACAAGGAAGACTTGTAAAAATTCACTTATTTTCTTTGCTACATCTGTGTATCTAGCCATCCACAGTATAACAGCTGAAAGAATTGTCATGAAATTGGTTAGGGCAGAGTTTTACTAAAATCTGTCAACTGATTCCACTTATGATTAATAGTGAATGGCAGTGGCAGACAATTTTGTTAACACCTAGATGCATGTCTGGTGCAAAATTGAGAATAACTCTATTTATTGACATGAACACTGTTTTCTTTCAAGTTTCCAAGGAACTTGAAACACACATTTTGTCTCAGTTATACATTTTCCAAAATAATTAAACTAAAATAAGTTTATGCTCTGGCATCTCAACTCTGAATAACCGTTGTAGTCACATTTTGTATGGAGGGTCCTTTTTTATGTGTTATGGTGTCTTATACTATTTACAAGGCAGCATGGAAAATGTAGAGGCAATTATGGAGTGAATGTGCCAGAATTGCTGTACTGTGCATACATCTTATGTTGTATGTGTTAAGGATTAGATACTTCATTGACGTGATTGTTTGAAGTTATGTAGGTAGTGGAAATCCATAGGAGCAGAAACATCTCATGGCAGTGGAACACGTAGTTATATGAATTATTACTAAATAAGTTTTGCTGACTCCACGCAGATAGAAGCTTTTGAAGGAAGTTTGAATTGTCTTACTGGATTGTATTGATGTTGTTGCCTTTATTTCCCATCAGTACTGATCAGTAGAATGATCACCTTGTGTGATACCTGTGTTGTGTTCTGAAGCTGAAGGCACTGCTATAACTCTTCAGTACTTGATGTCCTTGGCCATTTACATTACAACAAACCCGTTATATACATCATGGCCCCGCCAACAGTAGGTAAGTTATACATGTGAAAGGAACATTAAGATTGTTGTTCTGGGATGTGATGCCATGTAGTCCAGTAGATGGGTACCAATGTCACAGAAAAATCTCCTGCATCAGTCTTTAAGGCAGAATGTGGAAGCAGGTTCATCCAAAAAATTGGTATTGTTGTGTAGTCAGAATTATGACTTTGACCTTTGTAGTAGTTTTGCAGGGAGAAGTCTGGTAGTTAATGTTTTATGACCAGTAACTTACATACTCCAATTAAAAATACATTGGGCCAAAGTGCAGTTGTGTATCATGCAGGTGAATCAGTTCTGTTATGTGAGGTATAATTTAATTCTTAGCTTGTTATAAACAGAGCACCTAACACATTGCAATGAATGGAAAGTGAAAGACATGTTTTTGACAGGATCTATGTGATCTCTTTACTAGATGGGGGGGGGGAGCTCCCCCCCCCCCCAATCCATTCTTTCAAGGTCCCAGCTTCTGAGTAATGATCAGTACTTACCTATTACACTGTGTCAAATCCTAGATGAGGTACAGCAGTGTTGTCTATCCATGCTATGTAGATGTATAGAGGAATTAGTGATATAGCTGCACTCAGTCTTAAACATGGCAGCTTTGAGGTCACACACACTGTCCATTTTTTGTGAAGAGTTGTGGTGTGTGATGTGCTTAGGCAGAGGGAGATGTTTACCTTCAACACATCTCAAGCTTTCTTTGACTGTCTGCACCTAAGACAGCACTGCTATGCAGACATCATGATAGCTACCTGCATTACATCTATTCAAAAACATCTAATCTCTGATTGTCACTGTTGCAAGAGCCAAGAAAGATGGTATTCAGTGTACAGTGCTACCTGCTTGTGTTACTGGAGTGTTCAGTGTCAATCCTATTGCTTTGGGCAGTTTAATGAAGAAATATATTTATCTAAAGTTATACCAGTTCCTGTTGCATGATGACCATTGTTGGTTGGTAACAAGTAACATTTAATTATAACCATAAACAACTTGCAAGAATTTTAAAATACATGTATTATGGTATAATAGGGTCCATAACATGAGATTGCTTCATGATGAAATTTCTTTCCAAATGCAAAGGCAGTTATATGTTTTGGTTAGAAATGTAGAGTGTGGTCATTTCAGGACTGCTCAAAAGTCTTTCAGTCACCCAAGCTTTAGAGACAGATGATACCCATATCAACTCATGCCACAAGATTTTGAATGGTAGTGGCCACAACAGAACAGGATCCTATATACATCACAGTTTTCAGTATTGTGTTGCTGAATTATTCAACAGCTTCTGTGACACAAGCTTGTGCATTATGTGTGGACAGTTTTAAGCCCAGGTCTCATGTGCAAGGTGTCTGGGTTATTTTCATGGAGAAAATTAAAGCCTAGCACCAGTTTCTTCCATTGTATTTACAGGGAGTACTCAGCATTTTAATGCATTCTTTTTGTCCAGTAATTTCTCTGTCTCTTAATTTATGTACATTTGTATTAACAGTGATTCTATACTGGTTGTAACTTCCCCAAAATCTTACTGGATTTGTACACTGTTCCCACAAAACTACATCTCACCTGAAGACTTGTTCTGGTGTGTATTTCACACATGACATTTGATGTGGGAAGTGATATGACAGTACTGTAACAAGAGCCTAAATTTGTTGTCAGCTGGCATAAGCTACATAAACTTGATATAGTAGAGCGATATGGAAGAGAAATAGTCAAGTATATAGGCTTCTGGTTTTTTGAGGCTGCTTCCACTCTGAATGTGTATAATCTGAGATGACTTGTTAGTGTATGCTGCCTGAGCAGCCAAATAGGCTTTGGGTATCTGTGAAACATTCTCATTGTATGTGCATTGAAGATCTGTACTGCTGTTAAGAAAGATCCCCATGCTGACTGCATTTCATCACACATACAATACATTCCGTGCACTATAAGTACTCCCAAACTTAATTTATTGTTGGTTTTGGTGACATGCTCTTCTAACAGGAGTTTTTATTTTATTTTTTTTTGTGTCGGTGTATTTAGATCCTACCAAATTAAGAAACATTGAGTTATTTTTGTATGGTAGGCAGAATGTGAATGGACTTTACATTTTGTTAGGTTAGGTCCAAATTTAGGTCATGTAAGTTTTGAATTTTATTAGTTGTTTGATGTTTTGAGTGCAACAAACAAAGTGTGATGTTGTGTTAACTTTAAACACATCTGTTAAATAGGTGTGGTACTTAGTTGCATGCCATGTTGGGATTTCAGGAATTTGACCCAGTGTTCATTGTTTTCCCAATCTTAGATTTGAAACCAGTATTTTACCTAGTACTTCAAAGAACAGAAGTTATGTTACATTGAATGATATTTAAAGGCTTTTCACATTCTTCTCCATACAAGGATGTGTTGACACCAATATTTATTACATGATCATATTGTACATGTCCATCACAGCAAGGATTAACAAAGAGCATATTTGCATAATCATCAGAGCATTCAAGGTACAGGCGATCCTCAACTTTAATACAACCAACCCTTTCTTTCGTTATAAATTTTCACCCCTAATCCATTTATCATATGTGGAATTTGGACTTTCATACAAGCTGATGAACAAACATTTCAAGCTATCACAAAACAAAACTGAGTTCCTAACTGTATTTTGTGTCATCAAAGTTCCACAAAGGCTGATCCCAGTGGCCACGTGGTCTTAGGTGTGGGTCTGCAGCTGCTCGCTTGCTAGGATTTCGGGTTTGAATCCCGCTGGGTGCATGGATGTCGCTTGGCAGTGTTGTGTGTAGTCAGGCAGAGGTTTCTGTAACGGGCTCATCACTCGTCCAGAGGAGTCCTACCGAACGTTATCTGTATGTGATAACAAAGCCTCGACAATCAGGAGGCCTAGGCCCACTAGGGTTGCCGAGGCATACAAAAAAAATACCAGAGGAGGTACATGAGATAATTAGAATTTAAGGCAATTTAAGAAATTGCTTTAGAAATTTTGTTTTATTTATGTTTTGTAACCCAACTGACAACTTTGATGTTGGTGAGGACGGTTGAATTTATGTGTAGGCTGTTTTTGGGTGAGGGTGCGTGTTCTTTTTCGTTGGTTATCCCCGCCTTTTACGCTGGTAACGAAGTCTTGTGGATCCATGCCTGGAAGGTTGACCCATACAGTGGTAGTAACGATACGTACAGCATGTAGCGTGTTGGACTAGTTTGCTTGCGGGGGGACGTGGCACTAATACTGTGAAGACGACGTGTGAATATGTTTTTAAACAACGTTGCTAAGGGTACCAGTGGCTTATGAAGTATGAGTTTCGTTGGCCATCGTGTACATAGCCATCACATTTGTGGAGGACGTTGGCGCGTTACGTTGGTTGAATTGATGAATTAATTCTGAATATCGGCACTAGGTGGCAGTGACTGGTGAACTTCTCGTTGAGGCTACTGAATTATGTGGTATAGATCCCTGGTACCCATCGCTAGGTTGGGCGAGTTTTGAGGAAGATGCAATCATGCCCCAGACGAAAATCAACACCACGGATCGTCCAGTACGTATACTAGGCACACAGCATAAATCAAGGATGATCAGATGCATGAAACATGTTGTATGCACAGTGGCATTAAAAGGAATGCATCTTGAGAGCAATGTAATGATTTTCTTACAACTTTCGGACCACGGACCAGACGTACAGACACGTCACACAATGTCAGTCTCGTCCGTTGTGTCCACGGATTTACGTCCAGTTGCTGCACTGTAAACTGTAATCCATGCCTGTAAACTCGGTGCATTGATGACACGTGCTGCTTGTAATGGTGTTAGGTACGAGTAAACAATTTTTATTACTGGAAATGCTCTTAATTAGTTTATGCGGCTTTGACATGGGAAATTCCTTACTAGTTTCGGTACACGGATTGTTCATTGCACTTAGGGCAATTTATTTTGTATTAAGAAGTACTTCCATAAAGTTTGTTTCTTCCGGGTGTAATTCCAATCATACAGGAATGCTGCCTGAATTGAAGGTGTGTTATTTAACATACTGCTCATAGCTTTCTAAGACAGATCTAGGATTGCGGCTGAACACAGATTTCTTCGGCATACGGTGTTGGGTAGGGCTGTTTATTAACTGAAATGGGCCCATTTTAGAGGGGATAGTTTACTGTTCTTTCGAGGACACATTCAAGGTTTGTAGGGTAGGTGTCATAGTTAAAGAAGAGATCTTCATTACTAACCAATTTGCCATGCTGTGCTTAGGGCTCTGGGTTGAACAGTAGTGATACATATTTTAGGGTATAATGTAGCGTTTAATGGCAGAGGGTCTAGGGAAATGGCTCTGGGTTCCATACCATGGCCTGTAGGCTTAATGTTTGTTAAGGCCCTTGATTGACCAAGGCCTTTTGTTCGAAGTTCCTGTGTGGGTGTCCTAAGCAGGGGAAGAAGTCATAAGGAAGGATACTGTTTTTTACACAGAAATATTAGAAGATTTGAGTGTGCAGCAACACCATTGTGAGAAGTTTTTACAAGTTGGTTGTTAGGGTAGTGGTCAATGTGACCCTGCATCGAGCTGATAATTGCTGATAATGTGTGAAGAAACTGTCATTGTTATGTTTGTATGCCGAGTGAGTCATGATATTCTGAACCCTTGAAACAGCTTATGTAATGTGCTGTAGGCATTGGGTTGAAGTCAGAGGGCTTAGAATTGTGGAAGGAGTGGTGCAGAGAAAGGGAATTATCAGGTTTGAAAAGTGTAGGTGTTCAGAAATTGTGACTGAAAATGTAATAGTGGAAGGCAGTTAAACTGAAGTATATGGGTCTGAGCAGGGCTTCTAAATAGATGGTTGAAGACAAACTTGTAGGTTACCATGGTTTTAGCCCTTGAGAGTGGTAATCAGTGTACCATATAACTGTAGTCATTTGCACATCAGTTCAAGCTTTAGATGTAGCAATGAGCTATCCTACTGAGTCTGAGAGGCCCTGCCACCCCCCACACAAACTTGTGTCAGTACTAGTTTTCACATATTACATAGATTGTATCTTTCTCTGCTTGGATTGTAGCGAAGTCGATAAAGACATTTTAGGTGACCTATGACTGCACATGTATGTGAAAATTGTGTTGTACTGTTCTTTTACCTTTTGTGCAGCTGTTGTAGCATTTGCCTTTGTTGTTGTAGAGAGGGGAATGAAACAGAGTGTATCGAGTCTTGGTGACATACATTATAATATGTAATAATGTGGGGATTTGTTACTGTCTGTTAACAGGTGTGAAGACACATCATTGAGGAGACCAAATGATTCTGCACCTAACAAAGACAGCAGCATTGCTGGACAGTGGAAGCAGCACCTGGGATGTTTCTGTAGTTCTCCTTCCTAGTAAGATCCTTTGGTGTAGCACTGTTTTGAAACAGTAAACATTATTGATGTTTGACATAAGTTACTGCCAGATGTTTTCTGGTCATAAGTAAAATGTCAGTAATCTTTGCTGTTTTGATATGGTGCTAGTCAAGGATCAATGAAATTCTTCTGTGGTAAATATGGATGCAGAGGCTTTCGACGTCAGATTGAGGGCAACCAACAAGTTTCTTCTATTCCAGTGAATGCACGTGAACTGTGATGTGTCACTGTACCAATTGACAGGTCAGTGTTTGTATCTTTCAGTGCTGAATTTAATTTTGCTTCACCATTTTTTGATCTGTATTTAAACATTAGTGCATATAAAGAAAACTAAGAAATTATGAATGGCAATAAAGAAATGTATATGTATTAAAGTTTACAGATGTGTGTCATGTAATTCTTCCTCTGATAACATTCCTGCAGAGGTGTCAGTGGAAGGGAAGCTGTCTGTCAGGGGTTTTGAAGGATGTGAAACTTCAGGGTCACAAGCTGTGCTATGTGGGTCTTAAAACTGTGGACCATCTTCCAGATATGCCGCCTGTATTAAAAGTGTGTTAATTGAGATATTGCTCATGGCTTGCTGAGATAGGTCTGTAATTCAAGTTGAAGACAGGAATCATAGGCATAAGGTGATGGGTAGGGCTGTGAATTAACTGAATTGGACCCTTCTTAGAGGTGTTAGGTTACTCTTCTGACTGCAACACAACCAGTGTGTGTCGGATAGTAGTTATTTTAAAGACAGAAAGGTGGATGGATATATAAGTATTGGGTTTGGGCCCTTCCAGTTCCAAAGGACCTAGTCCTTTAGATGAGTGCTTTGTGCCCTACAATCTGATGCCAGGTCATGGGAGCCCTGTTCTCGGTTTCTTCCACCTTAGATGCAGCTATAGTCCCTCAGCACAGTACTGTACACCTTGGACTGGGGGATTTTTTTTTTTTTTTTAGGTTTCCTTCTCTAGATCTGCCATGTTGTGTTAATCAACAGGGCCACCTCATGTAAGATGTGATTCTTCATCATGCATGGACGGTCTTGAACACAGAGAGGTTATATATTTCCATACCATGCCCCTGGAGAGGGTGGAGGCAGATCCCTGCCCCACTTTTTAGCCCTTTATTAATATTATATTTCATGAACTTATGTGCATAGGAAATAACTCTCTTGCTATGACTCTGTATTTTTCCCTTTGCCCTGTCTGTGTTGTTACTTTGACACACACTGTACACTCTATATCCTTTGTTTAAATCAGTTCTGTAATATGTACAGTAATGAAAATACAAACTTGTATCCAGCATTCTAGTGATTGTTTCTATATAAATATTTGTTAATTTGGAGCAATTCCCGAACAAGTGACCTTTTTTTTTAAATGGTCACCAAGCCCATGCATTTCCATATTGTGACTCTTCTCTGGCACTCTACAACCTTCACTTTTACTCTTACAGTTTAGCACATCATTTTCCTCTTTCTATCCCAGATAGTATGTTGTCAAGGCCATGGGAATTTGTCATTTGATAGTGTATAGTCTTCAGTAAATTATAGTATCCACGTATCAAACACACACGTGCGCGCACCCACATCTGATGCTACATAAGGTTCTATTGTGTTGAAGCCTAAGTTAACTACCTTAACTACAAAAGAAATGTGTCGTGGTGGATGGATGGTAGGATTGTAATTAGGCACATCACCCAAAAAGAAAATGTCTTGATACAAGTTGCAGGGAGACGTAAGATATATCGTAGAGTATTTGTGTAAAACTGATTTGGAGGAAATGATTTTAACAGTATCCAGGAAGTGTGCTCAATGAAAATGTTGTCTTTTATGCTGTGCTGGAGCAGCCCCCAGTTGGTATATATAGATGGGAGACATATCAGATGTACAGGGTGAACATACAGTCTTTCCCTGATTACAAACATGTATTACAAGAAAACTACTGTATGTAGAATACACACTTTTTTTTTTCAAAATGTAACTCAAGTTTTCTTACAACACATTAGTACACTTCAACATGTGCTCCTTTTGTTGCGCGGAGAATGTCTAATTGATAATCAATGTGTTCTCCAACATGTCTTCAGTTATTGCAGCAAAAGTGTCCGTTATTCTTGCCTTCAGATTTGTAATATTTGGAACTGGTGTCGAAAACACTTTGTCCTTAACATACCCCAGTAAAAAGAAGTCAAGGGGGGTGATATCCG
>Ga0136643_10002194_pt1 | contig 25087 bp, 15 predicted proteins | sample TergutLab28metaG_FD_96883 | JGI IMG/M metagenome (GOLD analysis project Ga0136643, IMG submission 96883) | Labiotermes labralis P1 segment gut microbial communities from Petit-Saut dam, French Guiana - Lab288 P1 (version 3) (version 3) | ecosystem: Host-associated > Arthropoda: Insects >... | reverse complement strand
CTTGTGAGTGCGGTAATGAACTTTCGGGTTCCGTGAAATGCGGGGAATTTCTTGACTAGCTACAAACCAGTTAGCTTCTCAAGAAGGACTCTGCACCATGGAGTATGGAGTAAGTAAGTAAACTTGTGTTAGTATATTTTTGAAAGGCATCCAATTCTTTGAACAACGGTGTTTGAAAACACAAGAATTAAATAAATGTTAACACCGTTTTAATAAAATTAAACCTAACGGCAAAGTAATTGGCTTTTAACACACCCTAGTGTCACCTTTTGGAATCACGGAAAATGTAAGATGACCTCATAAGTTCGGAAAGTGCAGATAAAATTCAGTGCTCATTCGTCATTATTCCCAGCGGCATGTTAACGGGGTTACTTGTACAAGACAATGGTATAATCGTGCACCATTCAAACGAAGTACAGATTTTTTTTTTTGGATCACAGCCAAGTAAAGCAAGGTTATTCACTCTCGTGAATTTCTGCCTATTCATTTACATAAAAATGAGACAAACGTCCTTCATGCCGTACGTATCGGTTACGAGAATCGTCTAGCCGCTGTCATAAAATATTTCAGCAAGGAAATGTTTCTCCTTTTGGGAATAAAGTTTCATTTTTCGCTCCACATCCTTGCACGGTATCAAGTATGAGTTTCGTTACCGTTCGGAATGCAGACCCTGAAAGGAAATGGTGTCTTAATAAGCCATTATGAAGATAGCCCTTAAGTGATCACACTATTATTACTAATAGCGCATGCAAGATATGTGTCCCTTTTATTTTGTTCGAAACACTTTATTAGAAATACACGTCTGGGAGCCAGCAGTTTAAAATTTGCTGTCACTGCTCTAAACGAAAACTTGCGATCCATGACGATGTTGGTCCAGCAGTAAGCTTAGAACATTTCTCACAAAATATGGCTAAAATTTAATTAGAATTTTACTGTCCTGACATGTTAGGACGTTTCGAAAGCCCCCAAAGATACAATTCTTTTCAGTCGAATTCATAATTCTTGGTATGTGATGGAGACAGAACATCTGTTTGATTTCAGTTGAAATGAATAGGCCCAAGTCCCAGGTTTGTGACCACGTAGGTAGCATACTTACAGCCCAATTATGAGCAAGTACAACGTACCCACTCAGTATAACTCAAAAAGTTCTTCTAGAATTTTTATTTAAAGAAATGCCACTCGTTTGTGGTCGTGTACTATAAAACTACTAATTCCGTCTAATAAATTAGGGGTTTATTGTCGGCTACATCAGCTGCATTTTCTCAATTACTTCAGAAATTCATAAAAATCTACAACGTAAAAGCACCGTCGATATATATATATTGACTTGTCATATTCAAATTTTTTGTCTGTTGCCGTTGGCATTAAACTTAAATCGGCTACTGAGGTGTACATTTTAGCAAAGAATTAAAATGCAAGGAATACGTAATTCCAAAATACGTAATTCCAAAATACGTAATTCCAAAATATTTTCATTTCATTTAACAACGTAGCAAGACGATATAAAATTAAAAACTAAGAACTAATGAACCACCTTAATATAGGCATGTTTGAAACAGAAGAAATTTCTCAATACACGTTTAGATTTTTACACTATACTTCAGTTCTATGCGGCAATGTAATGTAAACAGATACAATTGAATCATACAAAGGGGTAGGCAGTATTTTAAGCCAATACACGACGATACTTCAAACAATACGTTCTTTTATATTAAATGACTATATCTTGAGTGTGGTGTCACTGTCACATAAGACGGCAAGACATGACATGCCAATAAACTTTATGTCTTATGCTTATTCGCTCTTTTTTTAAAGAATTTAACTTGTACTTCAAGTAATTTATGTTAAAAAACCATAGAAAACCTGGTAAAACGGTAGAATTATGTATGTCTAGAAATAGTTAATTAGCTGAGCTCTGTAGACGACATCAAATAAATATATTTTAAGAGAATGGTCATGGATGGAAAGTAATCTGTGTGGAACAATAGGCGTTGTGCAGTATTACTCACAAGTGAATGACCTTGAATATTGAAGAGAATGCAGGGAGAGGCAGGAGGAAATGATATCGTGGAATTATGTAATGTGTCCTTCACGTAACCATATATTATTAGAGTGACCACAACAAGAGGAATGGTATGGACTCACAGAGAACTTGGCAGAGATTAGATATTGTGTAAAATAGTTAGGTCTCAAAAATTAAATCGGGTACAAAATTAGCATAGAAACACGCACTCAACTTTGTGTTACACGACATTTTCTGTCTCCTTTGTATAATTATTTACTTCCTCTCTCACACAGTAGGTGTTCGCAGTGGCGTACACAGGAATTTTGTTCGGGGAGGGGGGGTTCAACAAATTCAGTTGAGGACAGAGGACAGGGATCTGGGGGCGGTAGCCCCCTAGTCAGGGGTTCTGGAGGCAGCTATAATTTCGTACAAGAAATTTCATTTTATATAGTAAAATCTTCTTAATTTTTGGTACTTTAAGACTATTTATGATGACAACCAATTTATTTGTCATTGCTAATATAAAACAGGTGCGAATCTAGGTAGTTTTAGAATTTTACTGCCTCTTGTCCAAACATCTTGGGGTGTTGGCGTCCTAAATTCAGCAATTTTTAACAGTTTTCACAATCGGGTTGAGTTTGGCACGATTTTGGAGGGCCTTCGGAATTTCGCGGGAGTTTTGAATCCCCCAAACACCCCCTCTCGGTACGCCAATGGGTGTTCGTAAAAGCATAACAAACAATTACTAAAACACTTACAAAATTATGCAAAATAAATTTTTATCTTTAAGTGTGTTTAATACATTGGTTTATTTAGAGTAACACAAATTAATTACCACCGAAAAGACTCAGCGGATCTCACAACACGGGAGAAGACGATATACCAGGTAAAATAGAGACTCTTGTTTGATGAAAGCTGATGTTTTTGTACATCAGCAAGTGCTTTATTGCCGAGTACTTTGGTATTTGAATTTAAAAGACAGAGGCAGTCCCAGCAAAGTACAAATTCTTGCATGCAAAACACATATCAGTTTCTGATCATGTGGTCTGATATTTAAAAAATTGAGGTCACTTCTGTACAAGAATGGATGGACGGAATGACGAGCGAAGTAAAGGATGTTGTGTTGCTTGTGGAATGCAGAAAGCGAGAGATCATTGATCTTCGGCAAAATGTACCTACTGTGAGAAAAGGATGAATGTCCAGTCTCTAATAATAAGTGATAGGCCAATGTTAACCTCTAAGGTATTTCTCTTTTATTATTAGCGAACATTCACTGAAAGGAATCAGATTGCCCTACGTTGTGTAAAATGTATCTGAGAACAAAAATATTGCTTAATTAATTAGTATTGTAGCAATCTTTTAGACTTTGAAAAGTCACGTGATTTACATGAGGTTTATAAAACATTAAAAGTTCAGGAGAAAAAATTTTAATTAATTTGGGTGCTTTACATGTGATTATACGAACTGACATTTACTTAACCTCTGAAGTACGGAGAGGGAAATAGTAGCAATAGTCAATACTTTAAAATCCATTACGCATGAGTCTATATTTTAAAATTATGAACTGTGTTCTCTCACATATTTATTACTTACGTCTGCATTGTATATAAGCATTTCGCAAAAAAAGGATTTCGTCAAATACTGATTTTTTTAAACTTTAAATTTAAACTTGCAGAAAGACAAACAAACGACGATTCTCGCTAAGATTATTAGCGAAGTCACACGTGTATAGGCGATGTCTAAAATAGTCCGCTGCAATGGAAAGTAAACATAAACAGAAATATTAGTTTCCGCGTTTTATTTATTACTATATCCGGCCTTGTTCTATGAGAGAAACAACACCTTATTCACGCTGTATTCCAGTGCACCTACAACTGTGTTGTCCACAGTTAATCCTTTAAACGACCTTTTCATATATGCTCTAATTTAGACTTAGAAAGTTATCATGAAATTCGGTTTTAATTAATATTCACGTCATAACATGAAACTTGGCTAAGGGACAGCTTCACTGATTCTTTTTAGCAAAATACAATGTTGTAATGCCGACCGAAGCCAAGTTACCTCTAAACTGCTACACGACAACAGATTGTTTTCGGCAAACAATGCAGTCTTACGTGTCGTCCGCCATAAACATAGCCTGAGAGTCACTGAATTACTCAGTCACAATCCACCTTTTTTAGGACTATGTAAAAGCATGGAAACATTCAATGAATATTTTATTCTGCAGCAAGTCTGTAGATCTTCGTTCTTCCAGAATTACGTGCTGTTGTTTATATCAGCTCGTGCCTAGTCATTCTGTACAAAAATTTCTAAAACCTGAAATCCGTTGCATTTAGAGTCAAAATAAGAGGCAATTAGCAAGTGAGTAACAGGGTGTGGAAATATAGGATAGGCCTATAAAAGGGTTCCAATTTATTTCCCAAGGAAGAAATTCTTTGTTTGAGTATGAAATTCCAAATGATTAGGAATGTATGGCACAGGCTTTAATAAAGTAGTCACCAGTCTCTTCTCTTGTGCATATTTTGAATGTAGGATTATTGTAAGCCTGGAGGCCTGTGTATTACATGTCTTGAGTAACAATAGAGTATTGTGTAGCATATAAATAAGTGAACCATGTTGTTAAAAACAACATATTCCCTCCCTTCTACTGTTTTAAAACAGAAAGATTATGTAATATTTAAATTGTATGATAAAGGATAAAGTATTGTGCCTATTTAAAATTATTTTCAAAACCAGCGATTTGCTCCCTCTTATAAACAAAGATACCAACAAAATTGCCAACCTGTAACACATTTGTGAATGTTCCTGTTATAATTCCAATGTGTAAGACAGAAATAATTTAATGTTCTTTGTGCATATCAATGTGTGTGGTCGCAAGGAAGTGTGGGATGTGATCCGTGTTACCGAGTGGGGAGGGAGGTAGTTTGTATGGCGGGGAGCGAAGCACTTCCTTCCCGCGGATACAATACAGAGAGGACTGGTCGACCGCCCAGACTACGGGCAACGAAATGGCGGCGGCGACTGCGTGTAACATTCACGAGATTTTACCCTCAGCATTCCAATTATGAACCTCTCCGGGTGCTGTTTTACAAGCATTTTGAATTAACGGACGTGTTTGTTAACGTCAATGTATTTTATTAAACTATTAACCAGTAGAAATGCTACTAAAACTGGTTTAGAGTATTTCGGTGCTTTGAAATTGAAATAAGTTAATTTTTTATGTAACGTAATTTTTAATAAATTCTTCTTTTATGCATGCACATGCTTGCCACATCGTAGCCTGAGGTACGAAGCTGCGCCGCGTATAGAAACAGAAATATTTTAGTTACCAATTTTTCAAATTAAAGTTAAAACTTGATTTCTCAAAGGAAACAGTTCCTACATGAATCTTGTCTTTGGCATGAAAAATAAACTCCATAGTGTGTGCAGCAATTTCTGCTCAACTGCTCAAAGACCCAATGTTTTGTCGGAGTTACCTTCTTTTAGAGAAGACGCCTAATACAAAAACACGTTTTTATAAAATTACCCTCGAAAATAAAGAGAAATAACGTGAGAGTGTGCACGTTGTAATTCCAGCAGCTGTGCAGGTATTTTCCCTTCAATAGAGCCTACAATGTACTCGTATTTTCCTTGCCCTCGTCGCCTTCCTTTTGCGCTTAATATAAATTGTGTTATTATTATATTCTTAAGACCAACCACAAACAGCGTCGAAATAAAACGAATTAATTAACCAATAACGTGATTTTAGTTGCTGAGAAATTTAGATACAAAAGTCGCCATCCCGCAAACAGAGTCTACTCAAGAGGGGAAAAATTTAAATAGCATTCTCTCTTAACAGAGAGAGAGAGAGAGAGAGATGTGTTTTAATATGACACATTTAGCTACTGACGGGAATACTTGCATTTGTGTAAATACATTTATCCATAGCATAATGCCGTACCAAAGAGAATGTTATTATTTAAATATATTCTGACATTTATCAATTTGCCTGTTGAAGTAGTTCGTAAGTTACAATTTCCCATGTTAGTAATCCGTCAAGCGGCTAAACTGGCTGACTGTTTTAAGGTGACTGATATAGAAATTCTTTGGAACACGTTTGTAAGGGAGCTCATTAACCCAATTACGTTTTTTCAGCAGATATCAAAACTTGAAATAACTAATATCCCCTTCACATTATATACAGGTGAAATAAAATAAAATGAAATAAAATATAGCAGACTAAATACTGAACGTTATATTATATTATATTATATTATATATGTATATATGCACTATATCTCTAATAAAATAATCTAACAACTGTAAGAAACAGAGATGGCTGCTTGATTACATAATGGACATACGGCCCTCTACCTTTTAAAGGTACGGAAGGTAACTGCCTGCTAGTATTTTAGATACTACAAAGTCTTATACACATTCTATCAAGAGATAATGACAATGTAAAATGTACCTGCAAGTAGTTATGTAGGCCTATAGGCTTATTACAAAAGCGCTGTATACTTGTATTAAAAGATATTTGTAATATTATAATCTTCCTCTTCTCTGCAAAGAAATAGGCATAGTGAAAAAAATAAACAGATTTGTAGACATGCTTCAAAACCACGAGCTCCTTGTCGTGCCAGTAATTTCAATGGGTAATTATATTCTGGAGTACTTCTTTTGAATCGTGTATTCGGATTTATTTTGTGGTATTTATTAGTGTTCCATTTACAAGTAAGTTGATAGTAAATTAAATTAAGCCACGACCGTTTCCTGCCACACACTTCACAATTCATTATTGCCCTTGACGTTGTATTATTATAAACTACAAAATAAACAAAAAAGAAAATTAGACTGTATTTAAGGTAATCAAAATTTACCTGTAGTGTCTGAAAGTTTTGAGGATAGTCCTACATACCTTGCAGCCGTTCCTGATAGGAAGTATGTTCATGTCACCGCGACCTATTTTCCTAGTAACGCTTAAGCCGACAGGTAATTTCTTTTTTCCCAATTTCGATGTTTAACCTAGAAGACAAAAAACGCGTTTGAAGTATTAAATATTTGAAAGAAAGAATTTTCTAATGACATAATAAAAACAAATTAATGCCTAATGCATAACCTTTACTTCCACCCAAAAGAAATAAACACAGTTGTAATTTCTAATACACAAACAAATGTTTTGCTTGGGAGAAGTGGGAAGTTTTACGTTACAATAAGAGAATTTATAAGCGCAACAGTGATAATGTCTCTTTGCGTCATGAACATTTAGAATCGTGCATTTCTCAGTTGCTTCTTTATTTATGATACTTTTCTTAAAGGTATATTATTGGAAATCGTTTATCCTTAGTTGACGAATAAAATAACGTAAGTGAAATCAAGATCATAGTAATAGAGGGAACTCTTCAATTTGTTCCACTTCCAGCCAAGGAGGGAGATTTTTCTCTTTTCTACATCGTCCAAACCAAATGTGTAGCCAATACAACCTCCTACTCACAGGGTGTTGGGGATTTTCTCCGAAGGTAAAGGGTCCGTCGCGTCAACTGACCTCTTAGTAACCTCCATTTAGTTACCAACTTAAGAACAATTTGTGAAAAATCTTCACCCCCCTCGAAACGCCGTCATGGGATGTAAAAAAAAAAAAAAGAAATCCAGCTTTACTTTAAAGTTATATGGAAAAATTATATTAGCGAAGAGGTCCAGAAGCAAGTAGAAGTATTACATTTAAAATATGACGACTGTGATAAATTTTATGCCTTGATGGAGACACGTGAATTCATTTGGATGAATGTCACTAGACCTGCATATCAGTTAGGCTTGTGTTAAGAGTGGAACAAGAAGATTGGGCAGATTAAACGCATTCAGATGGAAAAGATTGGCGTAGCAGTAGTACTGTACATGCTTTCAGAAAATGTTTGTAAAGAATACTGGCTAACCTGACTGAGATTTTCTCTGTTTTACTCAGTTTTTCAGGCAAATTTCGGTATTGTATTCTACTACGATTAGACCGTAAACACTTCCTTCAAAATATTTCCCATGTCGTCATTTTGAATCATTCTGTACTGTATGTCTTGTACATGGGCAGCACTGTTATGTAACTCAGAAAAGAAAGCAAGAATAGGTGCGGTGTTAATGAAAGCAAATGATGGTGATGAGATTCAAAGAAGATTCTGAAGTCAGGCACAAGGAGGCTCATTAAGATTTTTGGATTTTTAAAGGAAGACATACGTGCATTTATATTTAATGCAGAAATAAGAATGATTATCGAAAAATAACACAATCTAATAATCGCGGAACGAAGAGTGACTTTTGTGTGCTAGCATATCGTAGTCTAGATTCTCCATAGTTGTTTCAGTTTTCCACGCGCAAATTGAAATGACTGCAGAATATAGAATGGTTAACAGCTATTTAATATTACGTAACATTCAGATATGGCCAGCCTTGCCTTCCAAGTCTTCCACTTCAAACTTTGTTCAAAATGCGGATACGTAAAGCATAATATTTATGAATGATAACTTGTTTTTGTTTCGTGTTAGAACAGGCCTGCTCTCAGAATGTAAGAAAGTACTGGCTATAGAGTAAGGTCTAAAACCTTTCTCATGAAAAATTAAATCCATCATAACAATTTGAGGTTTTGGAAAATATATATTAAATATTTCTTACATGCCTTAATATAATTTTTTTTTCCACATCGCCACAATTTCAAGCGAGTTCGAATTCAAATCTTTACTTTGTCGGTACAATAATCCTGAGGATCCTTTCCAACTATTTACTCAAAAGTATTTTCTCTGCGTCGACGGGAGGAAAGAAGCAAAGAGGTACGCCAGCTCGTATCTCTCAGCACCTCTGTTTCTCATTTCTCCCCAGTGATATCAGAGGGGCAGTAAGGGGCTGTGTGCTAAGCTAACCCACAACTTTTATACTCACTTCACATACAAACATTCAGCGGGCAGTTTCAGCGGCACAGTCTGGTATTAGCTCAGAGACGCCGACATCCTTTATGAGACGCGCCTGGCTCCGTCCCGACTGTATACAAATGCTGCAAGTTGAGATTGGGACACAGCAATGTTTATTTGCCTTACACTTGTTGTAAATACTGCACTGTACACGTATCACTGTCACTGCGATAAAATATATCTAATGTACAACCCTGGCAGAGTAGTTTACGTTAGGCTGTGTCTCGTAATGTACACAAAAACAGTAACGAAATTCCGGTAAAATCAGTTGAAGTTTTGGTTGATTCTTGGTGTGAAAGATTTCAGTGAGTGCGAAAAACGTACGTGTTGTTTGATATTGCATAAGGATGACTCTTGTGAGGTCGAAGGAAAAATACTTAAAATTCTGAATTAAAGTATTGATTTGTGTTATTATGTACATTTATGCACGTATGATTAAATGAAAGGGTTTAAGTTTTTTATTATCCAGATCAAACAATGAAACATATATATATATATATACACATATATGTATTAATAATATGTCATATATCGTAAGCCCTCCTACATGTTTCAATGCTGGTGCATTATCTTTAGGCAGTCTTAACCTTGTACTTTGCTAAGGTTACAAAATTATTAAAAGTAGAAACTCAATAAAATTAGTAGATTAAATTGTTAACGTGATTGTTATTGAATGATAATATACAATTTGTAAAACGTTAGTAATTATAACACTTGGAAGTTGTTTGCTTGGTGGATGCATGTACGGTCGGAACAGTCGTACGGCTGTAATACCTATGGTGGTGCTTCCTCTATGCTGGTATGATGGTAAGAAGTACAAAGTATAAAATTAAGACTCCCTGAAGATGATGCAGATGCATTGAAACACGTAGGAGGGTTTATGATATACAAAATATTATTACTACATATATATATTGTACATTGGTTGGTCTGGATAATAAAAAAACTGTACAAGATGCACAGTACATACGTTAAAATACAGGATTATTCATAAGTCAGGGAAACATGTTAGAAAACTGGCTGATGCCACGGTTGAATGAAGACAGTAATGATTACATCTTTCAACAAGACGGCTCTCCGGCTCACTACAAAGACGTGCGAGGGTATCTCAATCGAAACTTGCCACAAAGGTAGATAGAACGCACAGGAAAAGAAGATGGCGCGTTAATGCGATGGCCACCCCGGTCCCCTGATTTAACCCCGTGCGACATTTCCTTCTGGGGGTTTGTGAAAGACACTGTCTTTGTGCCTCCACTCTCCGCTAATCTCCAGATTTTCGCAACCGTATCACCGCTGCTGTGGCTCTGGTAGACCGTGATAGGCTGATACGCGTGTGGAACGAGATGGACTATCGCATAGATGTTTGCCGTATTACCAAAGGTGGACACATTGAGCATCTGTGAAATATGTAAAAAAAAACTTGGCGAGTTTCTCTCTCTATTGGCGTAAGAACTACCATGATCCGTTGAGTAGTTTATTTGTTGCGAATTTTTAAACAGTTTCACGGACTTATGAATAACCCTGTATTAAAAAGAAAGGGTACTAAGTTTACTGTTACTTACCTACTTACTTACTCCATGGTGCAGAATCCTTCTTGAGAACCTAACTGGTTTGCAGCTAGTCAAGAAATTCCCCGCATTTCACGGAACCCGAAGGTTCATTACCTCACTCAAAAGCGTCTGCCACCTCTCTTTATACTGGGCCAGCCCAATCCAGCCCACATACTCACATCCCAACTCCTGGAGATCCGTCCTAATATTATCCACCCATCTACGCCTAGGTCTCCCCAGTGGTTTCTTTCCCTCCGGTTTCTCCACCAAGACCCTATACACCCTCCTCTCCTCACCCATACGCGCCAAATGCCCAGCCCATCTCATTCTTCTAGATTTTATCACCCGCACAATATTGGGTGAGGAGTACAAATCATTTAGCTCCTCGTTATGCAGTCTCCACCATTCCCACGTTACCTCGTCCCTCGTAGGTCCAAATATTCTCCTCAACACCATGTTCTCAAACACCCTCAGCTTCCTTTCCTCCCGCAATGTCAGTGACCAAGTTTCACACCCATATAAAACAACAGGCAAAACTATAGTTCTATATATCTTAATCTTTAAATTTTTGGATAACAACCTGGAAGACAAAAGATTCTGCACCGAATGATAGCAAGCATTTCCTGACCTCAATCTGCTCTTAATTTCTTCCGCAATAGAATACAGTTTACTATTAGTAAATATTTTGTTATAATAGCAATAAAAGCATGGTCTTTTTTTTTAATATGGACATCATTAAATTGTGTTTATGTTCTTGATGTGTTTTATATACACGTGCAGGTTTATACATATGTAGGCTTAATATATATATATATATATGTCTGTAGAAAATACAGGTTTGAATTCAACAGACGAAATATAGGTGCATTCGTCAGTTGTATAAATCATTTAACATTACATATTTCCACTAAACGTTTAAAAATAAAATTATTGTGTGAAATAAAATTGCTGTACATAGCTAACCTCACAACGTAGCCTATGTAGCTACCGTTATCCAAGCCCTTTATATCCTAAAATAAAGTCCTTTAGTACCCACTATTTGCTTCAAGGCGACGAGTAAATTTTATGCAGTTAAACATAGCTATCTTACCTAAGCATTTTAAAGGTCCTGTTTGCATATGAACAATTGGAATTCGAATAATTTAATAAGACTGGAGTTATCACGAGTTAATAGACCTATCAAATATTTAACAAATAATATTAAAATTCCAGAGTTAAGCGTTTTTTTTAGCTGTTATTTACCCAGCGTCACGCTTGCCACAACATTCTGTTCTTCTTTGGGTTGAGCACTATTTGGCCGCCCATGTTGGAACTATAAACATGTAACATGCCAACTGCAGTCCCTTTATTTTCACGCAAAACAACTCCCAATAGCTGTCATCTCCTACGTCACAAAATGTACGCAAAAGTCATCAAAAGTTATCAGGTATTCATGAACCACCTGTACAGCGGAAATCCTTATATACTTTTCCCTCCTTTGTTTCATGTAGTTCCTTCCTAGACTATTTCTAGTGAAGGTGCGAAAAGCGACTATTTTTTCGTCGTCTGTGTCCATCTGTCCGTCTGTCTGTGTGTCTGTCTACACGTAGTCCACCTCTCGTTTCCCATTGGACGGATAACGTATGAGAAGAGAGACTCGTTTGTTGCTTTCAGGTAATTTAAAGATTATCTGAAAAACAACACTGTTGCACTTTCTCATGCACTACAAAGACCATCGCTGTACGCTTCATTAATGCTGTATTATATAATATTTTTATCACGTAAAAGTACTACTCGGGTACTTTTAAGAATTACACCCATTTATTACGAAAGTAAGGCTGGCAAGACTTCTTCGAATATCTAATTTAAACTTGAAGTAAAATCCGACACTTGCGACCTAACCAGACATGCGCGCGCGCACACACACACACACACACACACACACACACACATACACACACACATACACATACACACACATATGTGTATATGTATATATATATATGTATATATATTAGTTGGCGGCTAATGTATGTGGGATTGCTTTTATTACGTAATTGAGCCATGTTTTATTTCTACAAATGACTTATTACTGTATAAATCACACACTGTTAATACGTCTATATACAATGTATTAATATGTAAACTGATAAACTGCTGTCGTATTAAAATACAGAGTGTAAAGTTTTTAATGCTTCCCATCGTACTGTACCGAATTCCTAACCGCCCGAAACGTTTTGGATATGTTGCGAAAAAGTGCTGGTTATTGCCACGTTTAGCGAACATAGCTGGTTTAAATTTCACGATTAGGCATTATACGATACGTGCTTTATGTGCAATTTTAAGATTGTTCCATCTATCTATTGGCTGACTAAGTCCGGGTCTATGTTTCCTGAAGCTACACTGCATGTCATGTAAGACCTCTAAAATTTAAAATGTTCACACGTGCGAGATATGGTAAGTTGGGGTTCTCATAGAATATTGATGAAGATTCGCGTCTTCTGGGAAACTAAACCTTGTCGATGGGCAAATACCGTCATCTTTTCGAAGAAGATCCGTGCTTCAAATTCAGTCCAAAACGATTCCCGTATTTGACATTCAGAGGACCGTGCATCGTGATATATTCTTATAATAAAACCAACGAGATGCACTAATTTCTCAAATTCATTTTTGGGATAGAATTCTAAATGTTTCGGACATGTTTTCTGTCCATCATCAGGAGTCTTATTACTGTATACATAGCAACAGTTATATGTCATACAGGTTTTGCTGACTGCTTGCTAGCGGGATCAGGATGGTCCATAACCTGTATGTCATATACCTATTGCTGCATATACAGTACTAGACTCCTGATGATGGACAGAAACCCTCTCCGAAATTTGTAGATGTCTCTTCCAAAAATGAATTTGAGATATTAGTGCATCTCGTTGGTTTTATTATAAGAACGATTCCCGTCTCCGTCTTCAGGAAACAAGCAATCCACGATACGCCTTATTAAAATACTCGGAATGTGAAGATATAGGAAGAAAGTTCTACCGAAACCTCGTTGAAAACATATCGATTGAGAGGAAGCCACATCACAAAACACTCGACTCTTCATGCTATACGATAAACAACTAAGAAATAAATCAGTTTCCATGTATTTTCTATTTAATGTAACTGAAAGCTAACGTTATTAAATAGTACTGCATGGAGGAATAAAGGTAAAGTAAAAGTATTACCGCAGCCACTCTTAAATTCTGCACAATGTAAAGGTTAGTAGTCAGCTACACCCCCCCCCCCACCCCAGGCACCTTATTCCTGGAAAGGAGCATTCAGAATGTATTGAAAGGGTGGAGGGTTGAACCTTCAGAGCGGGTATGGAAGGCTTGAATATTCCAAGCGCTGTCATTTTTATTTCTTCTGAATCTTCTTCAAATATATTTTTAATATTGCAGGGTCAATGTGCTTACTGCATAAAGAATTATTTTCTTGGTCGATGTTGTCCAAGACTCGAACAGAAAGAAGAACTCTTCTTGGGCTGCTTGACCCTTGAAGACGGGCCCAAATGTTTGTCCCGTAAACTGCTAATCTACGCTGCGTAATATCACAAAAGAGCGAAAATCTTTTACATTGCGGTCGAAGCCTGAAATTATGCATCAGTATGTGTAATGTATAATGTATAATAGATACATTTTTCATAAAGAAATTAATTTTATAATTGATATTCGTGTGTCCGTGCATCGTTAGTATGATTTTTTAATTACAACCAACAAGATGCAACTATTTTGTTTATTTATTTCTAAAAGGCTCTACATGAGTTCCATCTCAATTACGATACCTGCCTGCAGCATTATTGGTTGACAAGACCTGAAACTCAAGGTACAGTTATGTGCTCCTGATGATGGGCGGAGGAACCGCCCGAAACATGTAGAGCCTTTTAGAAATAAATAATCAAAAATAGTTGCATCTTGTTGGTTGTAATTAAAGAATTATAATTATTGTACAATTTGGCTGTTATGTTTTTATACTTAGTAGACTGTAGCATACTTTAAAACCGCAGTCTTGCGGATAACAACCGGAATTAGAATTTTGAAGGCGACTTCAGGAAAATTTTGTAGGGGATTTTAAAAGATATTTTTAGCAAAGTCTCCCGAGGGAAAAATAAAAGAAACTTCGAGAAGGGGTGGAGATTGAAATGGGATTGACGAGTTCCGCGAAATTTTAAATCATAAAAAGGAGTAGATAGGAAGAAAGAAGAAAAAGGAAAAGAAAGCTAATAAAAATGTGACACAGGAATGAAGGACATTTACGGAAGAATTGCTAGACAGAATCTTGGCGACAAGTTGCAGTTTGCATGTTCTTGGGAATGCAAGAGGGGAGAAAAGAGGAGGGAAGAGACTGATTGTCCTCCACTCTCATCACTTTGATGCAGTTCAACAAGCTTTATCCAGCTTTTACACTAAAACTACCTGGCAGCGCGGGCAGGCCTCACAGTCCTCTAATCCGGTGCTACCGAGAATTTTGTCCACGGCACTAAAATTTCCGAGGCGTGAACCTGACCACCCACTTCCATCTAGAGCCAAGGTTAAAAATAATGAGAACTTTTCCATATGCCTTCTTGTCCTGCAAAGGCAAAATTTCACGTTACTTTTGTCTACAATTGGAATAATTGTTTTTATACAGTACAAGATCTTCGTTCTTTGTGAGAACGTCGCCAATTTGTTTTTTTAACAAAAATGAAATGCGCAAGCGCCTTCAGTGCTCAAGCTACCGTACGTATAGATACGATATTTAAGCTGTCTGTCACTGAAGTAACTCTAAAAATAATCGGCATGTTAGTATTTTTTACATTGGGTCTGAATTGTGTGAGTGACGAACTACAGTTAGTTTCTATTACGCAAGGCATGAAGGCTTATGGGGAGAAATGAGTTACTGCACCACACATTTTTAACTTTGGCATTAGGTAGTGTAGAATGGTCAGCCTCAAGCCACGGCCGCTTTACCTGCGGGGAAATGTCGTCTGGTACAAAGAGAATAAGAGGCTGGGTGGGCTATGGAATCTATCTGGGCGATTTGGGGAACGTAAAACTATCTTGTCCTTGCCGGAACCGAAAAGAGTATCATCGGGCCCGTAACTTACTTGGGGAGGAACGGCAGTTCAGATCTGTGAAGTGATAACGTCCAACTGAAACTTGGCTTTTTCACACTGTCTTAAATTTCACCGTAGAAGTGTGGATATTGTAACTAATAAACGGCCACGACAATTTTACTTTGAATCTTACAGGATAGTATTAATCACCGTAAACACAGCCGTTTAATATATTTTATCAGATTAGCAACACGGTTACATGTTTCGACCGCTAAGTGGTCATCTTCAAGTTCTAAAAGTTCATACAAATACAACTACAATTGCAGTTTATTTTTGTGTAATTAGATTGAGATTTCAGATGAGAAATTGTAAATGTCATTTTGTTTGTAATGACCTTTAGTGGCCTTGTGATGACCGTTGTCCAAACACATAGCCTTGTCACTCGTCTGATAAAACAGTTCTGTTTGTGGTGGTTAATAACTAACATTCGTATAATACGAGACATGGGGAATGTCCAAGTTAAATATTCTATTTAAACTATTTTCCCTGTTACTGGTGGATAAACCACACCTAATTCATGCTCCTGATTCTGCTTTGTAAAATAATACACCTATGTAAAAGAAGAGACTTATATTCGGCTGTCACACCTGTTCTGTTCGTCTGTAGATAATGGGGATTGTGAATATAAAAAATTGCAATTTTTTAATAGCGGACAAAATGTGTTTATTTAAAATTTTTAATGTCATTGACTTTTCTTAGTTTATAAGAAGCCGAAAGGAAATTACTGCTGCCATCTACATCAGAAACAACTGATGTAGGGCAAATTAAATTATTATAATTAATAACATTTGTCATAATTCAAAAGTTATTTGAAACTTTGAATTTGCTCTAATGTTACCAACACAAGATTCACCTTTATCATTAGAGTCTTTTTAAAAATATTCTTAAGAATGGGGTAAATAGCATGACGTGTATGAGATATGTTTACAGTTCAGTGTTTTAACGTAGTGGGCTAATGCATATAAAACGTACTAACCGGTGTCTAAGCTCGTATCTCTTGCCTGCATTCCGCATTCCTTATCACCTTTTCCTCCGAATGCATAAACGTTTGGAAATGACTGTGCAGATTTACAAGTTGTTATAGCATTTCTCATATTTTCAAATTTGTGTTTTGTATGTGTATCCCAGTAGGATTTAATCTCGAATGTCCAGGCGCTTTTTACTGAAAAAACAACTAAGAGAGAAGGTCTCAATACTTTTCTGTTTATTGTGAATAACTGCGTCCGATGTATAAAGGTTAAATACGGAAAATTTTAAACATTTTTAAATGTTTTGTACGAAGTAATTTAATACATGTGTGTGTGTGTGTGTGTGTGTGTGTGTATATATATATATATATATATATATATATATATATATATAGATTTTCTACAGCGGGGCGAATGTTTTTTGTAGTTATGAACGTGTAAAAGCGAAAGACAAAGAAACATGAGTCTTTTACAAAATGGTTTAGAGGTCACTCGAAGTTCATTGTCAACAAAGTGGAACGTAGTGTCATAATTTTCAGTTTCCCATGACAGTAATTTCTCAACACTGGTGCACTGCTCTGGCGCAAGTGTGTGTGTGAGTGCTCGTGTGTGTGAGTCCATGTGGTTATAAATGTGCTAAAGAGACCTCCAAGATGCGTAAGCCTTAACTATTTACTTTAAACGAGCGAGAAATTTTAGTCTCTTATCTTTCTGTTACACTATCGTTACTCAATCGAAAATTATGTCGGCATGCTTGTGCTCTGAAGTATAAAATAAATGTTCATATAAATATGCCGGCTACTTTATAATGCAAAATTAAGTAGCTTCATTCTTAATAGACAAAATTTAGAATAATAAGGAATATCCTTGTAAAATTTTCGAAGTTTATTGAGTAATTCTATAGTTTTATTGTGTGGCTTATGGTAATAAAACCTTATTTTCTGCACATTTGAAACATGTAACAGCTGTGGTGTTACGTTCTAAAACTTGAAGGGTGGTGATAAAGTTTCAAAAATATCCCATATCGTGGGTGCTGCGAGGGCGGATAAGATACGTGTTTACGTTACAGTCTATAACCCGGCTCGTCAGAGATGAATTCCCATAAAATCTGACACTATACATAGAGTACAGGAACTGCAGAAATTCCATAATTTTAAATTATTAGATCAGTTCTCTAAGAAACGACCATTTCCATACTGTCAAAAACGCAAATTACCAGACAAGTATAGCAAAGTTTGTTTCTTGCTGTTCTATGTCTTCATTTATGTATTTCTGAGCACTGATTAAAAGTGGAAGTTTCTTCCAGTGGAGAAGTCTAAGTGTTTGAGAAAAGAAGTAGAATTCGACTGATGTTATCAGTATTATTATTATTAGCAACAACTCATTATTAGTATAACTACTGTCGCTAGTACTACTACTGCGAACATTACTACTACTAGTAGTACTATAGTTTCTTGCGTAACCTCATGGATTACGCTCTCTTAAAAACATATGGCCAAAGTTCATCTCTTATCTCTAGCCTGAAGTAGATAAATGCAATCCACATTCTCATCATTTGCGCTTAAAATCCGTCCAATGACATCCGCAAATTCAAGCCTGGACCTCTTCACATCAAATTTCATGACACACGTTTTTGTGTATTTCTGATCTGGCCCATGCCTGCCGCATTATATAAGCATCTCGACAATCTGCATTTCGTCTCCAAATACGGTTGTCGAGTATTCAACTTTATGAAGCTCATTTACATGCAGTTTTTCCGAACTTCACGTTACGTCTCCGCCAAACCCATATAATCTCCTCTCAAACAGCCTCGTTTTAGGTAGTCTCCCAGTGCGAGACAGCAAGTCTCACACAAACTAAAATTTCACGGGTGAACTAGCAGTTCAATTGTATGTCATAAATTTATTGTCCTTTAAATTTATTTCAATTTTTAGGCGCTTTCGCAAAGTTAAGAGAAGTGACTCTTAGCTTCGCCATTTCTGTCCGTCTGTTCGTCTGTCTGTTCGCATGGAACATTTCGGCTCCCATTGGACAGATTTTCATGAAGTTTGATATTTGAGTATTTTTCGAAAATCTGTCAAGAAAATTCAGTTTTCATTAAAACAAGACAAGGAAAACGGGTACATTAAACGAAGATCAATACAAATTTTTTTATCACACCTTGCTCAGTTCTTCTTAGAATGAAAAATGTTTCAGACTAAATTTGTAAAGAAAATTTTTTTATTTACGTAATGTCAATTTACAATCTACTCCGTAAGAGGAGCAATAAGTAAATGTGCTAGAAGTGGTAACATGAAGAGAGAAGCCATTCATCAATGACACTCCATCGAAAACCCGGAAGTAGGTGATACAGGACAGGTTAATTTCCGCTGTATTGTGGGATAGATCAGTCGGCCACTGTCTTTTCAATCTTCGTACGATGGTGGGTGGAATGGTCATTGCAGTGATTAGAGCATTGTGATGGCCTGCCAGCCGTTGGTGGTAGAGGAAGGATAAACTGCTGATCTCCGTAGGGACAAATGGAATGTGCAAATCATTTTGTATGGTAGAATTAGAGACGTACCACGGCGCGTTGGTTATGGACCGCAGAATTTTTGACTGCAGCCGTTGGATGATTTGTGTATGGGACGGCTTCGCACAGCCCCAGAGTTGTATACCGTACGTCCATACAGGTTTGAGCACGCATTTGTACAAGCGAAGTTTGTTTTCAAGAGAAAGCTTTGATCTTCGTCCCAAAAGCCAGTACATGCCTCACAATTTTAGATTTAAGTGGTGACGCTTCGTTTTGATATGTGTGCGCCAGGTTAAGCGTTGGTCAATGTGAAATCCTAGATATTTAACGTCGGGCTGCATTGGGATCAGGACATTATTCATAGTCACCGGCGGGCAGAGTGTACATTTGGTGGTGAACATTACATGAACGGACTTTGCCTGGTTGGTTTTGATTTTCCATGTGTCGACCCATTTTTGGAGGATGTCGAGGTGGTTTTGAAGTTGTTGCGAGGCGACGATTGGATCAGCATGGACCGCAATCAGCCCGGTGTCATCCGCAAAAGTGGCGATGGTGGTATGATCTGTTGAGGGCAAGTCGGCAGTGAAGATCAGATAGAGCAAGGGGCCTAAGACACTTCCCTGTGGAACACCAGATACCACCTCATAACAGGAGGAATAGGAGCTGTTGTACTTGACTTGAAAGTAGCGTGAATGAAGATATGTCTTCAAGAGTAGTTAATACGGACCAGGGAGTGTGGTCTTGAGTTTATATAGCAAACCAGTATGCCACACTTTATCGAATGCCTGGGCGACGTATAGGAAGACTGCCGTACACAGTTGCTGACCCTCTAGGCCTTTTGCGATCTCATGGACGACCCGATGCTTTTGGTGGATAGTAGAGTGACCAGCTCTAAAGCCAAATTGATAACCAGGAAGGAGTGTCGAAAGGTCAATATAACTTAAGAAAGAAAATTGAAACACACATTTTATATTCAATATACTTTTTTAAATTCGTGCCTTTTATGCGATAAGTGGAAAAGTATTGTAGAACCGAACAGGCCACAGATGACAATATGGTTCGTGCTCATTGAATGCTGAATACCTAGGCTACAGATACACGCTTAGAATATCTAATACTTATTGCTTTTCCGCTGCCAAAATCGTTGCACGAAGGTAGCTCAATGTTATGTTCATACCCATACAGCCTGTCTTGTTACGTTCTCAGATAGAAAATGATAAGGCAAAAGATTCCGAATTGAGCCTCAGTAGTCATTCCCTGGATTTGATCTGACAGCTTGCGAGCTGCAGGCTGTCAGCAAACCTGTATGACATATACCATTGCTGTGTGTACGGTGAAAAACTCCTGATGATGGACAGAGGAACTGTCCGAAACATGTAGAGTTTTGTTCCAAAAATAAATTTGAGAAATTAGTGCATCTAGTTGGTTTTAATATAAGAATTTATCACTATGCACGGTCACCTGAACGTCAAAATATTACGACTGACTTCTGATAAAATTATAGGGGCAGGCGAAGATCTAAATTAAGTATACATTATTAATGTGAGATATCTAACATATCTATCTTATCTATTTCGCAGAAAATAAAATATAAAATTAATGAACAACTTTTCTGCGTTAGTGACAACATAGTCTGTACTATAGCGGCTCGCTGCGGGTTGGATATTTCGGAGTTCGAAGTAAGGTTATGAGACAAAAGATTTTCTTTATTCCACACGCTTCCAGGCCGATCGTGGTACCGACTCAGCTTACCGTATCATGCGTACAGGACCCTTCCACAGGGATAAAGCTGTCGGAGCGTAAGATTGAACACTCACCCCATCTAATGTTGAGGTTAAAAAAGAGTAGAGCCGTACATCGACTCCACCTCTGTGCCGACGTATCATGATATGGGAGGATCTTTACATTCACTTCTATCTTTATTTTTCTTCTTTCAATAAACAGAATACTTTTTTCCTCCGGCTTTTTTTTTATGTTCTCTCCCCAAACTCAAAGTATAAAGTGTTAAGTCCATTTTTACATTTATTTCACTCTAGATTTTATAAGAGAATTTTTCCCATTTCAACAAGAACAATTTTTGGTTACTATTCTGACGGTGTTTGAGATATCGCGGTGGTTCAGGCCACGGATTTATCATTCAATTCCATCTTTCGCTGAAATCCAACGGAAGGGGCAGTCTGGATTACATGGGGCTACATTAAACTGAACTAGGTCAATCTGCAGCTCTAATCTACCAATGCGAGCAGAACTAGGGAGGTGGAAAACTTTGCCAAAATGATACCGCACCATCGCGCATGCGTTATTACCGAAGCTTCACAATGTAAGCCGACGGATATGCCCATCCGACCAGAAATATTTTCTGCTATAGATGGAAACACACGTTTTATGATGCCTATATTTTGTTGTTGAAATCCCAGCGTACTGATGTTGGCTGGACATTTTTTTAACATAAAATTTCTAGTACATGCAGGAGTAAAGGCTGCCGTATGTTTACATACGCACATTACAAAGGTATACACGCTTACATACCTAAATACGTGTATACATATACATACGTATGCACATGAATTCATGTATACTTATATACATATATACACACATACAAACACATGTATGTGCATATGTGCATACTTACATTTTTTTTAATTTTTACCCCATGCGTTGTAATATAACTTTTTTTGTCCAATGCCACCACATGTCCTTGTGGATTTTGTGGCCCTCCCTCCTGGGAATGTAACCGACTTCTGAGTTTGGGACGCCCAGAAGGCGCAGTTACGTTGTCCCGATGATGTGAATGGTGATATAGGAGGATGTAGTGCCAGGAGGGCCCTTATACCTAAATTCTACCAACCTACCCAGACCATGGTCGCCGCGGGAATCCTCCCTTTCAGGGAAAATTTCCACGGTAGAGCCGGGAATCGAACCCGGAACCTCATGATTAGTAGTCAGAGATTCTGACCACTAGAACACGAGGCTGGTCTGTAATATAACTATACAATGTTAAAAAAAACATAAATGTGCATTTTCTAAATTAATATACTAATTTTTAATTTGTTGATATTTTCTCCATATATCGAAACCAAAGGTTCTTCTTCAGGAAGACGGTTGCACATACAGGTATACTGTGGTATAGTGTGTTTTGCATGCATCAGTGTAAGCAGTGTTGTAGGTAGACGAGGTTTACGAACACACTCTTCTACTCCCTTCCTGAAGATTCGGATTCGAAACACGTGAGAGATATAAAAAATTAAAATATTAATTTTGAAAAGGGACATTTTCTTGGTTCATATTGTTTAAATATATACATGCATTCATACATACATACATGTATACAAACTTGTATACATACATAACAGATTCCAAGGATCCAAAATATAGTCAAATTGGCAACAGCATGTGAAGTGACGTAGAAATGAAAAATGTGCTTATTAAAGTTTACGTTATATATATGCACATTTACAATATCTTACAAAGATACAACCATACTCTTATACATAAGTAAATACGTATGTACATACATATGCACCTATATACATATGTACTTATATACATATATACATTTATACGTACATACATAAATATGTACATTAAACATTCCTTGGATTAACAGTTTTATCAAAATGAGGACAGTTTATTGAACGGCATAGAAATAAAAAATACACGTGTAAAGAAATAATATAATAAGATATATTATCAGAGTTTCACAAATTATTCAGATATTACATAGATAATTATATAACTCTGATAATAAGATTATATGTCATATGTAAAAAAACAAATTTTACCAAAAGAGCAAATGAACTGTGTATGTATGTATGTATATATGTAAGTAACTTTTAGGGACACTTTAATTTGAGTTTTTTTTATTCATAAGAGTTTCGAGTTGCTGGGACAGTATTTACAATTTCAATAGCAGGAGAAGTTTTTTACTTTCTGAAAATATGAAATTTTGTAATTGAACTAATTATTCTAGGATTTGGATCAATCACGTTTATCAATTTTTTAAAGTAAATACCATTTTGTTCACAAATGAAATGCCCCCTCCCAAATTATTCCACTTTTCATTAAAGACTTAACAAACACAGTAAAAAAAATAATTTTGATTGTTTAAATTTATCAGTTTAAAACGTGGATTTAACTGCATAACTTTCTGCACACAATCAATGACGCTACCAATTTGGGTGACCGTAAATTTGCAAACAACTTCATTTTTTTACTTATGAACTTTATGTACGTTTTTGTAATAATCAGTGCTTGAAGCTGATTGTTGTAAAGTATACTTACAAATTTATTATAACTCCCTTACCAGAATAAACGACAATTTAATGGAAGTAAACAGCTTACTTGTGTGAGGCGTTTTATACTAAATAGCAATTAAGACACACTGTACCAAAAATGTTGACACTAGTGGCATCAGCAAGTGTTCTTGTGTCTGGTAAGGTACCGTATATTCTCGAATCTAATCCGCACACTTTTTACAGTTTCATAGGGCCAAAAAATCAGCTGCGGATTAGAATCGCGTGCGGATTAGATTCGTGGTCGTGAGCTGGATTTTGGAAAAATGATAGAGCCGCTGAACATGCCGTAAGAGCAATACAATACAATAATTTATTATTTTATTTATTATTCATAATATTATATATTATATAATATTTATAATTTATTATTCATCAGACTCGCCGTAATCACTCATAACTCATAACTGTATCACTGGCAGTTAAATGGCCACTTCACACACGGCGCGTTAGTCGGTTAACGGTTAAATCCTTGGTAACACCCAATATTATTCAATCAGTCTGCCTTGTAGGCAAGGTGCTATTGAAGGAAAGGTGCGGATTAGAACCGCGAACTAACTTTTTTTTTTTCGTTTAAGAAATCGTCAAAAACTAGTGCGGCTTAGATTCGGGTGCGGATTAGATTCGAGAATATACGGTATTCGTTCTTGGGACATGGACATTTACGTACAAAACCTCTTGGTTTTCGTGGGAAAGAAACTATCCTTATGTCAAGAATTTGATAGAAGAAAAAAGGTAGAATTTTCTGATACTTGCAGAATTTTACAATCACATTTCTTTAGTGGAACCATGACAAATATGAAAATGTATTAAAATTAAAATAAAGATAAGAAACAATATGCTGGTTTTAGTGGGCGGGATTACGGCCAAGAAGTTTCTTTCTCTTTGTTTTCTCTCCACTTTTCATCTGTTTCACTTGCTTTGCCGAAACAGGGTTGAAGTTTTGCAGTTTATGACTAAACGAGAAGCTTGCCAGGTTATACCCCGGGTAGGCCAGCCAGTAGAGGACATGGTGGAGCAGTTGGCATGGGAATGATATCATTGGGACGAGACCTAGCCGCTGCAGTTTCGGGACCTCCCACCCCGCTATACGTGTCTGGGTGCTTAAATTCCACAGAGCGCTCCAAGTGTTCTCTGGCTTCAAAAGTTTTTGTGATGGTTGTTGCTTTTCTTGGAAATCGGGCGCCCGGGACCCAACGGATAACTGAGAAAGAGAGAGACAGACGAGAACACAGATACATGTACAGATGGAGAAAGAGTTTATCTTCTCATAACCAGCATCCTGCATTGCTACAGTCTAATGTGGAATGTTTTCAGCCTTATTTTGAAAAACATTTAAGTAGAATGTATTAAATACGTCATATAAAACGCGTTAAAGTATATTTTTTGAGCGTATTTAATGGTTCTTGAAGCTTTCCATTCCGGGCATTTTTTAAAAAAATATGTATTTCATGCCCTAACACAATGCGCTAATGTAATAAGACACATGTGTTAATTATCGCTGTTTCTCCTGCATGTTCCTTTTGTGACTACATGTAGTCAACCTTTAGGTTCCTGTGACCGTGCATGGTGAGCAAAGTGTGAAGAGAGAGAAAATCAACAAGATGCAACAATCAGATGTTTATTATCAATTTCTGTCTCAACATGTTTCGGGCATCATTATGCCCATCTTCAGGAGAACAAAGACCGTGTGTTACTGCATATGGTGTACTGCG
>Ga0136643_10002193_pt1 | contig 25087 bp, 16 predicted proteins | sample TergutLab28metaG_FD_96883 | JGI IMG/M metagenome (GOLD analysis project Ga0136643, IMG submission 96883) | Labiotermes labralis P1 segment gut microbial communities from Petit-Saut dam, French Guiana - Lab288 P1 (version 3) (version 3) | ecosystem: Host-associated > Arthropoda: Insects >... | reverse complement strand
TAATATAATATAATATAATATAATATAATATAATATAATATAATATAATATAATATAATATAATATAATATAATATAAGGCGTAGGATATTTCTAGCGGCGTTGGCTTGTCTTATTACAGTGTCAGTTGCCCCCCTCCACACACACACACACACACACACACACACACCGAATGGCGTCCCATTTATTTTTAGTTCTAATGTCTTGCAATCTAATAAGCAGGTGTCCTACATTCACTTGCATAGGGACTTAATTTAATCTGATCCATATCGTTGGTCACCGCCGTGAAACGGGGTTCCACGCCGTTAATTTCAACGTAAATGTAATGTTTTTACTCACCATATTTGACGCAAGTGCTGGAAAGTTTTAGTTCAGTGAATTAAAGTTAATACTGTCTTTTTACTTACCACACTTAAAGACGTTCCTGGAAACTGTGTCCTTCTGCTCGCAGACACGCGTCACTTCTGACAAACACGTTGTTCATTTCGCTTCGAGGTTCTTCTGACGAAATTAAAAACATTACATTTGATTGTTTTCTTTGAGATTTTTACTGCTAATTTTGTTCTTTTGACTTGTCCCACAAGTAAAAATCGTACGGGTTTCAACTGGCTACAGTAGAGGCGACTGTCTCCTGTTTATGGTTCTGTCACCAAAAAACACGCTCCATCCAAGGACTGTTCAACATTTTATGTGGTGCAGTGAATTTCGGCAAAATTTTGTCTGCGTGCAGGTAACATTTAACTCAATGCAAACAATGAAGAATGAACAAGTGTACGTGTACTTTGACGTATTTGCCTGTGCATCATGTGCAGTAAAAATATACACACAACAAAAGGAAAAATTTATTTAAAAATGCAGTTCACAAGCTAGGTTAAGGTGTCGCTATGTTTAGTACAGTTAACATTAGAAATATAATGTAGCTCGCCACAAATAAGGCGTTTTGTGTCGGCTTTGCTGAGGAAAGGAACAAAAGGCGTTTTCTCATTTCAAATTTCTCCGCGGACAAAATGTAGCTTGCGTGCAACGGGTTGAATGGACCTGCTATAAACACTTCAAGCAATTTTTCAAAGTGTAAGTTATTCCACTGTCTGGCTGAAGAGAGGTTTGGGTTTTCTTGTAATGGGGCAGACGTTCAAAACTCTGTCAGATTGTGTTTAACATGTCGGTGTGAATTTATGTTTTAAGAAGAGAAATGGACCTAGCAATCCTAGTTGCACTCATAGCACACCATACACCAACCATAATATCATCTTTAGGACAAACAGATATTCATCGCTATCAGAACGATTGTGGGGTCTGTTTATCAACTATGCACCATACCAGTTCTGAAATTTTGTTTCTTGTAGGTATTGTATTTAGCGTAAGTATCATGCAGAAACACTCGAACTTTCGGTTAGATACTCATTACATCTAATGAAGCCTGCAGACCAGACAAGCTCCCTACGTTAACGCATCTGTAGGCGTACAGCTGAGTGCGACAGGCGGGCTGGCAGTCAGTGACAAACGAAGTGGTTCAGATAAAATAAGGATCCCCACTTTTCAATGCACAAAGATTATATGTGGCTACGCTTCTTTGGTATTTAAATTTATAAATTTCGTCATTGCTATTTTTTCAGTTAATTTTCAAGACAGCTAAGAGACAATGGTGTCAGTGAAGGTCGTCTGTTCATTTGTCCTGGCTTTGCTGGTTCCCATCTACATCTCAGCTCAAGGTTTGTTAATTCTACGCGAATTATTTAAAACAAAAGATCAGCCAATTCTAATACTGTAACGGATAAGATCTAGTTATTTGATAGATTAAGTTAAACCTAACAACACGCCCTTTTACTGTTCTGCCAGGCTCTCAGTTTTTTCACTTATGATTGAATGTGACAATATAATACTATATATCTAGGATTACCTGGTATCTGAACATTGCTCACCGCGAAGTATTCCGAAACTGACGTGACATACCGAAAACTGGATGTTTCCGAATATATTTAAGTTCCGTTCTGAACACTACACGAAGGACAATGCCCACAAACTCGGTGATCTTAACCACTTTTTGTATTACGCCAGAGTGAGGGTAGTGCATATGCTGAAGGGGCTGCGGCTACAGGTCGCTTACTTGAAAGCCGGACTGCTAGTTAGAAGACAGTATGCATCTTGCAGTTCCTGAGATCGGCCGACTCGATTAAGCTTTAAATGATTTTCACCATTCCTAAGGCAAATGCTACGTTTGTACCCAAATTTCACCTTTCCCTCATGTTTCTCGTGAGGGACAGTTGCAACAACAAAATTCGGCCGCAATAAAGCAGATATCCCTTTCAACTACGTCCCTGTGCTGCATAATCACAGGCGTGTCCATGTCTTACCGCTTTGACTTGTTCAGTTTCCAGTGCGAAGTTCATCTAAATAATATACAGAAATACAGTTCTTGTCTTATAGGAGAAACACCACGTCTCCATTGCAATACACAGCAGAGTCATGGATTCTAGAGAAATTATCGCTGCCAACTTGAGTATTGTGTCAAAAACGCCTAACCCTTTAAAGAAAACACTTTTCTTCCTAAGGCTTCCCGACTTCCAAAAGAACATTACTCTTTTTAAGATTCCCAGGTTTTACGCGTTTATCCTTCTGGTACAACCAACATTTCGATGAACATAAACAAGAAGCATTGGTGAAATGATTATTGCAGGGGAAAATCGAAGCACTCGGAGAAACCCTGTCCCAGAGCAACTTTGTCCACCACGAAACTCGCATGAATTGGCCTGGCATCGAAGCCGGGCCTCCTTAGAGAGAGTCCAGCAAGCAACAGTCTCAACCACGACACGGCCTATTTTAGAGGAAAAGTAACCTGAATTTCACTGAAAGATTCAGCTAGTACCGCACAGTAAACAAATAGAGTCTCGGTTATAAAAAGCAGTCAGTAAGGTTGTGTAGCAGATAATTGCTGTTTTTTATGAGATCCACACAAAATGCAAATGCACTGTGTGGGCAGAATGCATAAGTTTGAATTGCTCAAACTTGGGTCACACTACAGAACCGCTAGGCTTTTAAGGTTTAGGTACAATCTGTGGGCATATTTAATCGTTTGTAATGTTAAAGCAAGTTCTACATGTAGATGCCACTGTGCTTCACAGAATTAAAGTTTAGTAGCAACTACACGAACCACCTTCATGAACACTAAAGAGAACAAGTGTATTTTTCCTTAAAATACGAATATTTGTGACTTTGGTAAGCTTTGAATAAATAGTGATTCTTTTCCCATATAGCATTAATTTTTAATATAATTTGTAATGTAGACGTATGTTTTTTTAAAGACAGGAACCTAGTTCCTAAGTAGTATTCATAAGAACATTGTGTTTCAAAGGGTTAAACACAAGGTGATTCATTCCGTTCTGCTACATCTTTCGATGTGCCAACAATGACACTTTTCTCCTATTTTAGGTGCAAGTTCTTCACCGGCACCGACGTCGCTTGTCCCTGAAGATGGCAACGCCTCGTTTTTGACGGAACAGAATTGCGTGGATGAATTCAATTGGATGGAAGAGTTCAGAAAAGTGTTCGATAGGGCTCTGTGTCACTTGGATGAAGTGCAGAATATCACCAACTTCAGTACCGAAGCGTGTGCTGCAAGTGGCAGCAGTGGGCCATGTATCTACACGCATATGGTTTATGTGCTCATCGACGGAAACGAAACCTGCTCGATATACACAGCCGGAAGTTGTGACAAAAATGTCAGAGGGTAAGGAATTCTTGGCCTTGAAAGGCAGCTGTTCGTTTCTCTCCAGTTTGCTTGAACAGATAGAGTACACTAGAAAGTTACAAGTTTTAATGAGTTCGGCCACTGCAATACGAAAGTGCTTAAAATTAAAACACAATTTCCTTTACGAGAAAGTTTTCATTACAGAGAATATCATCCGCAATGATACGACAGATCATGCAGTACCCGTGAGAGCTGCAGAAGTTATCAGGACAGGTAGTTTTGTTTTCACGTGGGTCTGCGGTACAACTAGGTCCATGGCTTCCTCGTTCTTGAGGTTTCTAGATCACACAAAACGACGCAACACAGTAGGTAGTACTTCTCTGGACGAGTAGTCATACCGACACAGAGATCTCTACCTGACAACACACAACACTTACACGAGACTGACATCCATGCTTCCCGGCGGGATTCGAACCTACAAACTCAGCAAGCGAGCGGCCTCAGACCTACGCCTTAGACCGCGCGGCCACCGGGATCGGCGACAGGGTGGTCAGCATGCCTGAAGTCTTCAATTAGCATAAAATCTGGAAAACGAAAATTGTTGGAAACGAAACATAACAGAAAACACCAACACTGCAATGTTCATGAAATAAGGTCATAGATAGGATAAATAAGTCAAAGAAAATGAGATGCATGCCATATGTAGCACACACAAGAGCGATAAGATGTTCCTAGAGGGTTGTGGCTGGTAACACTGGAAGGAAGGTTGGGAGGTCAATGTTCAAGTGGATCGTAAAAAATTTTAATTTGAATGTGTTGGACTGGAATGATTTGGTCAAGGACTGGGTCAAGTTGCAGCCTCTTGTGAACGTTGAACTGGGTCCTTGGGTTTCAAAATAAACAATAATCAGTTAGTCAAGGACTCTGCTCCACGCATCTAATTGTCTTTGGTATTTTTCACATTTTGTACATTTTCCGGGCCGTGCGTCGTGATATACTTGCTCAATAAATACAAAAAAGATGCACTTTTCTTTCGTAATTTATTCGAACAATCTATCCTCTACGTGTTTCGAATAGATTAACTATTCATCATCAGGAGTCAGCTACTGTATATGCAGCTTATGATATGTACCGTGCATCTGCGTCGATTAGCTGCTGACACGACCAGGCTAACACGATCTGGTCGTGTTAGCAGCTAGTCAACCAAGATGCATGGTCAATACTATATGCTGCATATACAGTAACTGCCTCCTGATGATGAATAGTTAATCTATTCGAAACATGTAAAGGATAGATTGTTCGAATAAATTAAGAAGGAAAAATGCATTTTGTTGTTCTTTATTGAGCAAGTATGTCTTTGGTACACCCAGATGACAAGATACCTACTCTTCTATGGCGATCCTCCCGAAGCCACTAGTCTTGTGTGACGCCTGTCTCCTCTTAATGTTGCCAAAGACTATTTTCTAGCACGACATCGACCAGGAAACCTAATTTAGATATATGAGAGCAGAGCTAAGAAGTCGCCTGCGACGGTGACATTTGTCAAAGTTAAAGTGGCAGTTTTCATCTGGGAAGTGTATTTGCAATATTTTGTTAATATATCATACACAACACACACACACACACACACACACACACATATATATATATATATAATTTCATTGAACATTTTTAAGAGCATGATGACTGATTGTCGCAATTTAATCATCCATAACATCACGTTAACTTGAATTCACTAAAGCGATCTGATAATTATATATTTCATCCGTGATTCTTTACGGAGCACAGACACACAACAGAAGTTGTCTGCCATTAAAAAGTTAAGCTAAGAGTCCTTGTTGCTGCTGTGCTTAAAGGTATATCTGTTACTGGGCCTTTGTTAGACAGAAGTTCAATTATTGATTTGCCCTTTGTTCCTCGGTAATTCGGAAACCCCCGACGGTCCCTACAATTATGGGTGAACTATACCCAGTTTTTCTCATTGAAATTGTTGTTACAGTACATATTACTTACTTACTTACTTACTCCATGTAACAAAGTCCTTCTTGAGAAGCTAACCTGTTTTCAGCTAATCAAGAAATTCCCCACATTTTAGAGAATCTGAAGGTTCATTGCCGCAGTCACAAGTGCCCGCCACCTGTCCCTATCCTGAGAAAACTCGATCCAGTCCATACCCCCACATCCTACTTCCTGCAGATCCATCTTAATATTATCCTCCGATCTACGCCTGGGTCTCCCAAGTGGTCTCTTTACCTCAAGTTTCCCCATCAAAACCCTGTATACTCCTCTCCTTTCCCCCATACGCGCTACATGCCCCGCCCATCTCATTCTTCTCGATTTTGTCACCCAAACGATATTGGGTGAGGAGTACAGATCATACAGCTCCTCATTAGGCCGCCTCCTCCCCTCTCCTTTGCATTATTATTATTATTATTATTATTATTAGTAGTAGTAGTAGTAGTAGTAGTTGTTGTAGTAGTAGTAGCAGTAGTCGTACTACTACTGTGACGTGATGCTTGTATCGGTCTAGGACAAGACACTGTGCGGTGGTTATTTACTAATGAGTAAGAATATGCGGACTGTTGCCATGTATCAAATAAAGTATGTCAGCCTTATGTATTTGCTCATACGTGTGACGATGTGCATCATATTCTTTGTACACTAGTTGAGACAGACTTGGGTTTGATTCCCGTGGTTGCTATTGTAATTGGAACAACGTATATTGATTGCTCTCTGCTTCCACAATTTTCCTACTTCGAATACCAGGTCTTGCTGCTTGTTGTATTTTTCGTCCCGTGTTGATTGCAGGTCATGCGTTTCTGGGACAGCATTGTCTATGAGATAAGTGGTATCGGCATTGTCTATGAGATAAGTGGTATCGGCATTGTCTATGAGATAAGTGGTATCGGCGCTTGGCACTTATCTGTCTTGGCGGTTACGAATAATGGTCTTGTCTGTTAAATTACCACATTTCGATAACGGTGTATAAATATTGCTTTCTGGAACGCTCGCTGCAACGTGTTCGTAATGTGTATTTTTGTTATTGCCCATCCCAGTGGCCGCGCGGTCTAAGGCGTAGGTCTGCGGCCGCTCGCTGGCTGAGATTGTGGGTTGGAATCCCGCCACTAGCAGGAAAGTCTTTCTCTTTTGAGTGTTGTGTGTTGTCAGGTAGAGGTCTCTGCGTCGGGCTGATCACTCGTCGAGAGGAATCCTACCGAGTGTGGTGTGTCTGAGTGTGATCGTGAAGCCTCGACAATGAGGAGGTCAATTCCCGTTTCGGGCTGTCATGCCATAGAAAAGTATTATTATTATTATTATTATTATCATCATCATTATCATCATCTCCTTTATGCAGGGTATTTATACTTATATTCCTGAGACAAACTATGTCCCTAGGGAATACAGTGTTGCAACTATTCTGTTGTTACTATTCATGGTGCTTATATCGTTAGTCTCAGTGTTGAATCTATTGTACTTTTACATTAGTACTTTCCGAAGTATGTGTGCAGTGCCCAATAAGGCTGTTTTCTGTAGTTCCTTGACTTCATGTTTTTCTGGTATGTTGCTCACGTATTTTCTGAATGACTTTGAAATATTCTCAGTCGCCCCTATTATTACTGGTATCACCTTTGTTTTTACATTCCACATGCGCTGTATTTCTATTGTAAGATCTTTATATTTTAAAATCTTCTCGGCTTCCTTTTTAATCACATTTCTGTCTCCTGAGATTGCAACGTCTTTATTATTATTATTATTATTATTATACAATCTTAACTACAATATTTCCGCTTTAAGGAATATTGCTCTAACACTAAGTGCTGTTTTATTACATGTTACTTGTAGCATGGAGTTTTCCCTCGGTGGTCTGAATTTTCTGGGTAATCCGGACCACCCCGCCCCCCGTATTGCTCGGATGACCGAGGGACTATTCCACGCGTTGTGACTTGTTTTATTTAGCGATACTGTCAATTACGCACGTTATATAGTGTCAATGTTGGTTGAGTAAATATCAGTATGGGACACTGGTGGAATGATAATGACACGGTAAGACCGAAGCGTTCCGAAAGAAACCTGTCGGGATGCCACTTTATCCACCCCCCACTCCTCCCCCGTCGACTGCCCTGGCATTAAACTGAGACTTTTGCAATGAGAAGCCGCGACGGAACGTATGTGATTTGGAAGGAAGAAAAATGACAGTGATTTCATTTGTTTGGCGGCCTTCTAGATTGAATTTCATATATGTGAAGGTTCAAAATAATTGACGCCGTAATGTGCACAACGTGGTGTTTTCTTGTAACTGTCTACCTGCGGATAAACATACTGTCGGTATTCGGGGTGGTCACATTAAGTGACAGCAAAAAAGTAAAAGCCTGATGTTCGTGTGACCGTGCATCCTTAATATGAAATGATTTGTGCGACTAACTTGATGCAACAATTGTGATTTATTAATCAACCATTAGCTCAACATGTTTCGGGCATCATTATGCCCATCTTCAGGAGCGCTAGGCCGTATATAACTGCATATGGTTTTCAGCACTTAATGTACTGGTTGGAGTCTTGGGAAGCCGGGAAGCAGGTCGTGTGCACATTGTAGAGACTGTTATTCAGTAGAATAACAGTGTGCACAGTGTAGAGACTGTTATTCAGTAGAATAACAGTGTGCACAGTGTAGAGACTGTTATTCAGTAGAATAACAGTGTGCACAGTGTAGAGGCTGATATTCAGTAGAATAACAGTGTGCATAGTGTAGAGACTGTTATTCAGTAGAATAACAGTGTGCCAGTGTAGAGACTGTTATTCAGTAGAATAACAGTGTGCCAGTGTAGAGACTGTTATTCAGTAGAATAACAGTGTGCACAGTGTAGAGACTGTTATTCAGTAGAATAACAGTGTGCCAGTGTAGAGACTGTTATTCAGTAGAATAACAGTCTCTACACTGTGCACACGACCTGCTTCCCGGCATCCCAAGACTCCAACCAGCACATTAAGTGCTGAAAACCATATGCAATTATATACGGCCTTGCGCTCCTGAAGATGGGCATAATGGTGCCCGAAACATGTTGAGCTAGTGGTTAATTAATAAATCACAATTGTTGCATCAAGTTGGTCGCACAAATCATTTCAAGTAAAAACCTATCTGACGAAAATAAATTCTGGCTTAAAGAATAACTGAATTGACAGGTAGATCCGTATGTTACCTCAGACAACACAGGCAAGGTAAGCAGTGAGGTGCTTTCGTGCAACCATTGTTGCCGTGGAAAAAACAGTATTACATATTTCGAGTGTGTGTCTCTGTAGCTTTAGGTATCCAGCATGCAATGCGCATGCGCCACATTGTTATTTGTAGCCTGCACGGCTCTAGAATATTTTTGCACATTATCTCATAAAGGTACAACTTTCGAAAAAAAAAAGTTACCGAATATAAAATGCGTGTTTTGATTTTCTCTACAAATTTTGTCTGAAACATTTCTCATTCTAAGAAGAACTGGGTGAGGTATGATCAAAAATGTTTACTCTTCTACACGCAAACTACCCGTTATTGTTGTCAGATTTTAATGAGGCTTCAATTTTCTCGACAGATTTTCGAAAAATAATAAAATATCAAATTTACTAAAAGCCCGTCAAGTGGGAGCTGAGTTGTGCCATGTGGACAGACGGACAGAAAGAAAGACGAACAGACGTGACAAAGCTGATAGACGCTTTTCGCCATTTTGCGAACGCCCGCCATCCCTCGTTTAGGCGGCTGTCCTCTCCTTCGGAACTTGCAGTATTTGATCCGTCGCCTTAATCACCTTACTGGTTACTTTAACCAACCGATCGTTTTGCTGACTATATTAATTGCACGAATTCAGTACTCGTTGTGTAAACTACGTGTTAATTTATGGTAATGGACGTCTTTCCTTTCTTTTACAGGTACACAGACAAGGGATGTACCCACAAGTGCAAGTTGATAACAGGTAACACACGCTGCCACCTTCAAATATATGACAGTAATACAAAGAAATTTCACAGTAGATCTGCTTAATGTCACACCTGCACGATTTATTGAAGACATACTGCTTGCTTTGAGCGATGTTCTTAAGTTTCAATCGAAATTGGAGATTGGTATTCAGTTTTTCAAATATTTTTAGCATAGTGTGTAATTTTATTTTGCATCTGTGGATTTCGATGAAAAGCAATGGGAAATATTGCTTATGGTTTGTTCCGTGAAGTGACTCTTTATGCTTCCGGATTGTTATGGATTGTTTCACGACACCGTATTTGGCTCAGGTTGTTTGGTGTTGATTGCTAGGGTTAGTGAATTATCAATTGGGACGCATGTGGACAACGGCGATTGTGACCAATTTTGTAGTGCTATTTCAGCATTTTTCTTGAGGAACTTAAGGGGAGAAAAAATTCACTTCTTGCTATATCAAAACTGTATCCCACATCCTGGTCAGTATAATTGTAACTTGTAGTGAATAGCTATACACAGTTCACAGCTGGTACAAAGTTAACTCGGCCATTCTTACTACGTAGTACAAATGTAGGTGTAAGAGTGACAAAGAGAAAATATCCTAGTTAGGTTCAGCAGGTGGGGTGGGGTGGGGAGGAGGGAAATTAAATACCTTTATGTTTTATAATAGGCTGCAGTATTCTATTTCATACACAGCTTTTAAGATTTTTCTTTTGGAAAGAATATTTACCAGAATTACGGGACTTATACACACTGGCGCAAAAAAAAATCAGTGCGAATAGTGTAATGCTCTTGTTAACCAAAACAACATGAATGATACAACTTAAAATAATCTATTTGCTGAGTTGTCTGACGGCATTTGATTATACACGATGTGGTACTCGCTTCAAAAGTACAAGAAATAACATACGCCTATGAAGGTTTCGGTTAGCGTGACTTTTCTGGGTTATGACGTCGTGTACTTTCGTACGTAGTTAACAACTACTTACGACTGGCGTTTTAGAAAATGTTGTTGAAGACCGTAGGGAGAAGTTCGACCCGGTTCTGTACAATGATTAAAGGAAATCTGCTCATTTTACATTCCGGTTTGTCTAAAGAAAAATGGAGAACTCAAATCACAAAGGAAGTTGGGGACGTAATCTGAAACCCTAAAACACAACCCACTTCCTGGAACGGGTCAGTCTGTTTACAGAAGACGCTGCATGCATGTTAACTGAACAGACCTTCTGATTGTGTTCCGTAGGTTACCAGTTCGATGTCGGCCTCATGGAACAGACCATTTTGGCAGCGATTTATCTCGGTGGTCTATGAGGTTCGGGGTGGTTACACGAACATGTGAAAACATGGTATATGCCCAATAATGTGACCGAAAGCGAGAGGAATTTTATACTGACAGATGTCACTTTCATGCTTTCAGAAAGAAATTAACTAGTTGAAGATTGACATTAATCTACATTTTACAGCATAAGAAGGTCTTTTTTTCTTTCTCTCTCTCTTTCTTAGGCCGATCTCTTGTACCTGTTCGTTTAAAGTGTAGAGAGTTACTCTTTCACATGATCACACTTAATAACACACCCACACTCTTGGTAGGACTCCTCTGGACGAGGGATCGGCCGGTTGCAGAGACTTATACCTGGCAACACACAATAATCACAAGAATCAAGACGTTTCATGCCAATGGTGGCATTCGAACCCGTAATGCCAGCTAGCGAGTGGCCACACACCTACGCCTTAGAACGCGCGGCCACCGGAATCGGCCACATGAAGATCTATTTTCTAAATCACCTAACTGCTTTCACTAGAAGGAGAAGTTGGCTAACTATGTGCAGGAAAATAACTGCTGTCCCAAGAATGATACATAACACACATTTACACGGTGTTAGCATAATGCAGTTGATGTAGGAGCTACTGAACCTTAAAGGTATTGATTTTGTCGCCAGTGCTTATTTTTTTTTAGATCTGAGGCCCTCACAGCTGGGACTTAGACGATTACCGTCGTTTGGGATATGACACCGTGCAGTCTTGTAGAAATTTAATGACGTTTTGAAGGAAGGTCGTTTTATTTTTACCAGAATACACGACGTCACGCAGGAGATATGGAAATATTCAAGTGCCTGCTTCTTCTGCTCTGTATTTTAAATGAAATTCCAGGTATTCCAATGACTAATTGTCGAAATTGTTTTGTAATTGCAGTTCAGCCTTCCAGCACCGACAATTCAACTGTCGCTGTACCTTGAGATAATTTCCGAAGAATGTAACTACGATACTTGAAGAATGGGATATTGGATTTAATTACTTATTTGTTGTTTATTGTATCACTTTAAATGATATGTATTGCTTCGTCGAATATGAGTAACTTTATTTCAACAATTGAAAGAAATGTTTATTTTTTCCCCTTCTTAAGAATTCATCTTGCAAGCAAAATAGTTTTAAAATCCTAAGTGTTTTATTGTATAAACGTAATTTTTGTTACCCTACATACGAATTAATTACCATAATAATTTTAATTAATTAGACTCAAGTCAACGAAGAAGTATAGGGTTGTGGAGTTGCAGTTCCTCGCATTCCGAAGGTGGGAACTATATGGAATTGCATCTCAGCTTCACGCTCCGTCGTCTGTAGTCCCTGGGAGAGAGTCCTCGGTAACCACTGCATGCAACAATTGGCCATATTGAGGCTCATTAGCGCACGTCATACTGGCCATTCTTAAGCATTCTATACAGAACAACAGTACGACGAAATACAGCCCGGATGTTTTGATACTGCGCAGCTAGTTAGGCTACACAGCAATTGGCATCTGTCGATTGAGAGTCTGAAGGCTAAATGTACGGGCAGGCTAGGGAGCTAGCGTGGATTTGGCTATCTCTCTCCAGCTAGGTAATAAGCAAGCGAGCGAGCTAGAAAGACAGAAAGAAAGAGAGAAAGAAAGAAGGAAAGAAAGACAGAAAAAAGTAAAAAAAACCAATCAGCCAGTCAGCCAACCAGAAAACAAAACTACCAACTAACCAACCGACCAACCAACCAAATAACCAACCAACCAACTAACCAACCAACCAACCAACCAAACAACCAACCGATCAACCAACCAATCAACCAGCCAATCAGCCAACCAAAAAACCAAAAAACCAATCAACCAACCGACCAACCAACCAGCCGACCGACCGACCGACCGACCGACCAACCAACCAACCAACCAATCAACCAACAAACCAACTAACCAACCAACCAATCAAACAACCAACCAACCGACCGACCGGTAAACCAAAAAGCTAATCAAGTGACGTCGACTTGCGCATCTGCATGTCGACGTCACTTGGGTAATTCAGCTATTCTTGCTCAATAAACGCACTGCTGGCATGTGACACGGAAACCCTTAACCGATCGTAAAATAATTTAACAACATTATAAAATTAAACCCATGAAAGATGCTACTGACACAGATTTAGAATTAGTGACGAGAAGCCGAGTGACAACGTGTGATGTTAATGTTGGAAAATCTAATTAATCTGCCAAAACAATCAGAAGTTTGGACTAAAAATGCACGACATTGTTGTTTTCCAAAACTGGAAGTGCTGCACGAAATTCAGTTTATTACAGGAACTTGTGGCGGGGTCTGGACACGCCACAGAAGCCAGACAGCAAAACGTCATGACAATGGAAGTGCTAAGAACGGAAGACACCAAAGAAATTCAGTTAAAAGTCTACTGCAAAATCATGGTGATTGTCTTTGAAACATTTTGGGATCATCGTCGCGAAGTCTGTGGTCATTTGAACAAGAGTACCGCGTGAATATTATTCAAGTGTATTAACATTTTGAAGCACAAATTTTATTTAGTAATCATTGAAAACTTGAGTTTATACCTCTTTGCAAATACCCTGAGTCATCACTGAGGAAGTCTTGCTGCTGGGGAAAATAATCGTAGTTTAATCACGCAAAGCCCTAACATTTTGCAGGATAATGCAGGGGTTGTTGATATTTAGGAGGTGGTTCATAGGGTTACAAATTCTTCAGCAGGACCATTCTCGGCACGTAGAATATTAAAATAATTAGAGTCATACCTTTGAAGAAATGGGGTTACAAGCGCTTCAGCACCTGCTGAATCAGAGGTCGCAAATCATGAGTGTTGTATAGCGACTGAAGGTTTTCTATGCAGTTGAAGATGGCTGCGCAAAACAGACTGACCAGGAGGGAACGGCTAAGGGCAAATTGTCTCCTACCTAGTGGGCGTCTGAAGCGACTTCGTGGTTGATAAATGTGGCTAGTGTGGGGAATATAGCTTTTGGCAATAAGGGAGACTAGCCTACAGCACCGACTGAACCCACTAGGCGGAGATATTGTTAAAACATTTGTGTGTTACCCAAGGTGGCGAAATTTGGAGGAAGGATGTTCATTTTTATGCTTCAACAGTTCTTTTAATGGGCAGCTTAACAATGTTTCTGAAAATTCTTTACAAAACTGTCCAATACTACGTAGTTTTTGAGGTTCTTCGAAACTTCCTTATGGAAATGGCGGTGCACACAGGCACAATTTTTGACACCAATTCCTCATAGTGGTGTCTCCTATATAACCGTTTGTCACATCGGGGGAGTGGGCCGGAATAGCGTAGTCGGTATAGCGACTTGCTACGGGCTGAACGGTCCGAGGATCGAATCCTGGCGGAGGCGAGTTTTGACGCACATGTCGAGACCGGCCCTGGGGCCCCTCCAGCCTCTTGTACAAGGGGTAACGGGTCTCTTTCCCGAGGGTAAATTGATCGGGGTGTGTCGTTGATCACCAACCCCTATCTAGCGTCGAGGTAAAAGAAGGAGTAGAACTAAAAATTTACTCCCCTTCAGGGCCTACATGGTCTATTAAAGGGTTAACTTTACCTTACGTTTACAATCTCAGACGAACGGGACTGTTACAGTATTTTTACGCACCCTGATTTTGTACCGTGATGGTACGGCCATTGCTGTATGGCGTCTGTTTTCATTCGTTCGCTGAAGTTTAAAGGAATTTTGGCGAGATAAAGTTTTTATACTGCACGGTGTAACAACCCGGGAAGTCATCGTTGGAACAACGTCCGCAGTGTCAGCTTAAAAACATTTATTGTGCCTTACGGACGATACAGAAATTCTCCAACTCTTCGACAGCGACCTCATCTCTAGGCTCTTCTTCACTCTTGCAGAATGCCAATTGAGTTAGCTCCTTCCGCCTGTCTGTCTGTCTGTAATCGTAACAAAACTGGACAACCGATAAAAGGGGTTTCACAACATGTGATTTTGTGGGTTGTAACAACAATAATTGACACTTTACATGTAGACCTAAATGTGTTCCCACGCGTGTATCGAGCGGACTTTGCTAAGTGTTTATCCAAGAGAAGCAAGTTTCAAACAGAGAGTTGTAGGAAGAATGAAAATTGCACTTTGTGTTCTACACAATTTTTTCATAAATCTTGCCATTTTAGAAACAGTCAAACAAACGTAACCCTATGCTTACATTGCTTGACGTTTATTATTATTTTTTTTTTGTATCTTGGTGCATGGTGTATAGATATGGTCTACAATGATGATAATTTCGACATCTTTACTGTCTTGCCCGGTAACCGTTCAATGACACTGGGGTTCAAATTCCAACTACAGGACAGGACAGAGGGATTTTTAATTTATAGCATCCTTAGATCAGTGGTGAATCCTAATCTGGAGGTCAGGTCTAGCAGAAGGGTACACAATACCATCCAATTACCATTCTGCTAGATCTGATTCTGTATCAGGATTTGCCATCGCCTTAGAATGCATTTAAAATTGTGTAGTGCACCAAGGCCAACAGCATGTGACATTTTACAATGTGCCAGGTTCAGGTTTGAAGGGTAAAGGTGAAGTCTATGTAAATGGGGTGCTGTAAACGTCACAGAAGCCTAAAATTATGTGTTCAGAACATACAATCTCAAATATATACAGTCTGAAATTCTGAATAAACAGTGTTAGACTGGTAAGGTATATTCACGGCCAGCTGATAAAATTGTTACTCTTTGGTTAATAAGATTTTACCATTACAGTGTGTGTTTGGAAAACATAAACTGTTCTGTTAAGCAAAGAATCGTAGAATGCAAATGCATGCATGTTGTTTACATATGCTCTTGTTTATTTTATCATCACATAAGCATGTTTCCAAGCAGTCCACTTTCACGCTACTCATTTTTTTTTCCAGATTTACATAATAGTCTGATAAAGTTCATATCATTTGCTTTCCTTGAAAGTTGCTTACTTGGTGGTGGCAAAGTGAAAGGTGACTTTTGTGAATGTACCTTTAGCAACCTACTTTCATACACACAATGTTATCAGACATACTGATAAACGTAATGCAGAAATATACATGCAAATCATTCTTAGACAATTGGCACCCTAAAACTGAGCTATATGTTTTACCAATATGTACTTTATAATGCAGTGTTTTGTAATCAGGTCACAGAATTCAGCCCAATTAAAATGTGTATGTATATTACCTGTATAAAAGTGTCAGTTTTCAGAGTTACAGAACATAACTGTTTTGTTTTTGTACCACCTGTCTTCAATTTTTTTTTGAAATTTCATTACAAATAATAAATTTGACATACAGCATGAATTTAATTATTGTTTTTGAATTGTTTATGCTGATTAGTGTTGTTGTGCTCAAACACAGTGTGCCACCAAAACCCCATTTTGAGGGAAAAATTGAATCATCATCCATGCAAGCAGAAGTTGGTACGTATTAATGAAGTCATTCTCTTGAGCCGATATTTCATCTGGCCTTTGCTGTCTGTCCTACTAATATGTGTAGTCTCAGTAGTCTGTAGAATAAAGCTGTCATGAGCACCAGATTTGTATATCACCAAATGTGCCATAAGAGTTATGCTGTACATGCATTTCCTCATTTGTTTTTGCATGCCACGTGCTCTTCTTCATGTACATATCTATGCGTATGGATACCAAATCATGATTACATTTCATATTTAGTCATTACTAAGATTTATCAACAAAATTTAAATTTTGATAAAAATTTAGTGACATGGACTGCCACTTTATGTGGAAATGTCAATACATTATTGTTTTATTATTATGTAGAAAATGAATACATTAAAAAAAAAGTCTGCATTGCAAGTTGTTGCAATGTAGTAACCATCAGACACTAAAATGAATTACATAAAGCCCTCAGGATTGTGAATGAGCTGGTTCACACCAGTCTGGTCAAAATGATACATGAACATTCTCAGCAAGCGAAAATTTGCCAAAGCATGATAAGGTCAAATATCACCAAGAACACATGCAGTGGAGAAATTGTAAGGCAGTTAGCATTCAACCCATTGGACAGTTTTGGCAGCAGACCCTTATATGACCCTATTTGTGGTATTTTAGCAACTACCAGCCTCCTTCCAGTTAACTCTAGACATCGATTATTTTAATGTCAATCAGATTTTTTATTTTAATGTCGATTTATTTCAGCTAAAAGCGTGGCATCATGGTCTCCAGGAGATAAAAACAATGCTTGGGAGCTCAGTGGACAGTTTGAAGGAGACATCATGCTTTACAAAAATGCAGACCTTAAAAATGTACTGCAAGATGATAATGCACGTTGGCCAAAGGCTGTTGTACCATATTTCATAGAAAAGGTGGATTTTTGTGAGTAAAAAAAAAAAAAGTCAAGCTCAGATTCTCATATCTCAAGCACGAAAGAAGACTATACTGTAGGCCTGTACGGCAATCATTTTGGTGTTTATTTTGCCCAAAATGTGGTTGTATTCAGTGAATTTTAAATTTGTTGGTGCTGTGTTGAGATGAAACTGGTTAATAAGATTTTGAAATACACAAGTAGTTGAAATATCTGGTACCTCCACGACCAAAAGTTTGCTGAAAATGTTTATTTTATGAACATTAAAACATGTACTTTATACATATGTTAATGTACCTGGCAATGTAATGGACAGACCTACTCATATAATTTGTCATTTAACATCCTGTCCTGTTTTCCTTGCTACACTTTCTATCCCATTTTCATCACTATTCATGTAACATCATCTCAACAAACATTAAACAATAACTCACTCATTTAATCAACATACTGAAACACTGCTACCCGTGGGTGGAATAATGAAATGTAGTAGGTCTCTTCATAAATTTCCAGTTAACCATGATGTTTGTTGTGGTTTTTACTCTAATTTGTACTTCAGCCACTTTTTGTAATTACAAAATTTCATGTTACCATGATAACTACTAGATATGACATGATTTAAATATTAGTACTGCATTTGGAATGAAGACAATTTCTTTGCTAGAGCACAATATTTTAACTTGCTGTTTCTTTCAAACAGGTGCATGAACTCCTGTCTGTGCTATACTTCAGAGCAATTTGGTATGTGCAAGAAGCATGTATGCATGTACTTGGCAGTACAAATTACTGCCTAGCCCTGAAATTGCTAACACTTTTAACATAAGATGACTACATTCTGAGAATATGTGACCATTTCATTAGAACTTCACACTGTCCCTACATTCCTTCCACCTTCTTCTAATGATATGTCACAGAATGGTTGTCACAGAATGGTTTGGTTGTGCTGGATGCTTAGCTTGTTATTCATAACTGGAAGTAACACTTTTAGTTTTGCACTCTGAACAACAGTGCAAGAACTACCTTAATATAACTGTCCTAAAACTTGTTTATCTATCAAATTTGCGTACTATGTTTATTTTCCTTCGAAGCTTTTCTTTTATGACTATAAATGGTTTGTTGCCCGTAAAAGTAATATTGCACTCCCACTTCCCAACATCTACATGCTACTGTGAGAAATGTCCTGTTGCAGAAACTTTATTTTGCACTTAGAAAAAATATTTCCCTTTCTGCCTCCTGTTTCATGATCTTGTTCACAATGTAAATTCTTCTCAGGTCTGACAGTGTATTACCATATATTCTCGAATCTAATCCACACTAGTTTTTGCCAATTTCTCAAACGAAAAAAAAAGTTATTTCATGGTTAGAATCTGCACCTTTCCTTCAACCGCCCCTTGCCTACAAGGCAGACTGATTGAATAATATTGGATGTTACCAAAGTTTTAACCCTTATCTGTTGCATAAGTAATGCTTTGGACACATCCAAAGATGACATTCTATGGGAGGACGATGGTGAAGATAAAGATGATAGTGACTGGGTGACAGATAACGGTTCAGTTATGAGTGATGACGGCAAGTCTGATGAATAATAAATTATAAATATTATATAATATATTATATAATATTATAAATAAGAAATAAAATAATAAATTATTGTATTGTATTGTTCTTATGGCACGTACAGCATCTCTATCATTTTTCCAAAATCCAGCTCATGACTTCGAATCTAATCCACATCTGAATTTTTAGCCCCGTGAAACTGTAAAAAGGGTGCAGATTAGATATGAGAATATATGATACTTTGTCCCAAAATGACTATTGATCATTGCTCACTTAGAAAGCAAATGCGTACAGAAAAATTAATACTGCATGATGCATCTTCAGAGCTACTGGGAAGTGGTGTGTCTTGCAGTGACTGACAGTACACCTCCACTCTTTATTTTCCACAGAAAGGAAGGACAAAGTTTTCTCAGCTTAAAAACATGGGAAAAATAGCTGTGATGATCGTTGACAAAAAGTTCAAACACTATTCCAGCTCATTACATGCACGCATATTTGGGGTTTACACACCAAAACCACCACCACAACAACAACAACAATGATGACAACTAAATAGTCATAGTAGTAGTAGTTGTAGTTGTTATTGTTACTGTTGTTGTTGTTAATAATAATAATAATAATGATGATTTTTTAAATGTTAAAGTAATTTGGAATTACTGTTAGAAAGGAGAGGGGTTTTGTTAATTTTATAGCTCAAGAAGACCAAGATGTTATTACTAAAGCTTTTGAAGAATACCACAAGAAAACCTGTGTGAGATTTCGTCCATATAAGGAAAAAGATGAAGATTTTATCAAAATAGAAGGAAAGCAGTCTGGATGCTGGTCTTTTGTTGGACGCCGTGGTGGCGGCCAAGTTGTGAACCTCCAAAATCCTGGTTGTGTGCACCATGGAATAATTATCCATGAACTGCTTCATGCTTTAGGATTTTACCATCAGCAGAGTGCGTATGAAAGAGATGACTTTGTCAGAATCAACTGGGAGAACATAAAGCTGGGTAAGAAAATGAGAAAAAGAATTCATAGTCAATTTTAACTCAAAATTTGAGCAGAAAAAGCATTATCTCTACTAACAATGACACAGTAATGTATTGGTTTCTGAATGTAATTATTAGGTTGACATCAACATTATTGAAATGAAGTAAGTTAAAAATGTTAAGAATGCTCTGATTACACTTGGTAACAAATACACAGAAGAGAAGACTGTTTGAACTTGGACTTATACACTACTTTAGGGATAAGAATATGCTGGAAGAAAATTGTGATAGATTACCTGTAACTTTTAAATGTTTAACTCTACATGCAGAGGCTAAAGTTACAAACTGATATCCATATGGTAATGCTTAATTTGAGCTCCTCCTGAATGTTACAGAAGTATTAACAGTGGTATACTGAGAGACAGGTGAAAATAAATCGAAATATAATTCATCTAAAAACGATAGTATCAGTTCAAGATTAATGACATAAACATCTACCGACTTAAGCATGCACATGTAATTTCAGATATTCTGTAGTTAACAAATCATTTTAAAGTGCAGAAAAGTTTATATTAATGAAACTAACAATAAATGAATATAATAATTGTGTTGAAAGTGAAACTAGATTAAATTCAGGAAACCTTCCTTACAGTGCAGGTCAGAATCTTTCTTCTGTTCTGCATGAAAATCTACAAATTAGACTACTCAAATGCCAGAATTGTATTTCTTATTTTGTAAGAGTGAAATTTTGTGGAAATAATCTTAATTGAATGAGTGCTGCTTAAAAACTGTGAAACATACATCAAGAGTTCATTAATGTCAATTCATTTTTCAACAGGAAAGGAATATAACTTCAGAAAATACAGTGAAGCAACTGTTACAAATTTTGGAGTGCAGTATGATTATGGAAGCATAATGCATTACAGTGCACATGCCTTCTCCAAGAATGGAAAACCTACAATAACGCCCCTTGTATGTATGATTGGAAGATACAGGTCTATTTTATACTTCACTATTAGTGTCGTGATGCTGTTTAAATCAATGATCGTCAATGTTATAAAATGTACATATTTAAACTTTACTGAGTTTAAATTCTAATATATATTTTATATATATTAGTCTGGAATTTTATTTGTTTTGTATACTATCCATGCTTCATTGTTCCAAAGTACATAACATAAACACAGCATATCAGAAATGGAATGTTTCCATCATCAGGTATGATGACAGTGAGGCCCATTAAACTGGGCTAGTTACTGTTTGGCCATCTGAGCTAAGGTACTGTTGATAGCATATGGACCAGACTGAGAACAGCACAGTATAACAGGCCAGCTGAGCAGACACCTCCTAAACTTTTTATCTAATGACGGAAACATTTTTACAGTTTTGTATTTCTAGAACACTGAATGATGCCCAAAACGCAGAAGCTAAGTAGTCCAAAATTTATGATTTTGTAAATGTCAACTCCAGCGTAATTGCTAGATACCTGAATGACTTCATACTTTCTCCCTTGTAATACATGAAAATCATAACCATTCATCATTGCAGCACTGAAGAACGTGTAATGCTACTATTTATTTTAAAAAATAAACCAGTTCAAGTGGTTTGGTTTCCAAAACCCACCATTGAACTGTAATCCTCACATTTCATTTCATTGTTTTATAAATTCAGTAAGTGTCATAAAGTATGTCAGTGTTAATGCTGTATCTTTTATGCACCCTAAGAGCCCAGCTGTCAATCTTAAATGAAGCAATGACATGGTCAGGTCATTTGTAAATTGTATGATATTAATTGTAGGCTACCTTAATTTCTGTATATTTGTAATAGAATTGCGTCACACAGATCAATGTACTTCTGGGAGAAATTATATTTATCCACAGATTCTGATAATGGAATATCACATTAAGATCGTTAGCTAATGACATTACAATTGAATATTACTGTTTAAAAATGGATTACAAACTAGTTTATGCTATTTGGAATTGAAGGTTTTTCTCTACATTGCCATAAGCAATGATTTTCCACATAAATGAGAGATTTCAGAACTGCATATCAGGGTTTCACAACATTGCAAAGTAGCATTTATGCCAAAATGAAATGATACCATGAATACTGTGTGGCCTTCCTTGGGAACATAGATACCAAGTGTGAACCATGCCTTATGCATTCTGACTTACAGGTCAGAACAAAGAACACAAGTTCTCTTTCTCACACTTACACAACTGGATTTGAGTTTCTTGTGGTGGACATTCCTTGCATTAATATAGTGTACCTGTAGACAGCATTGAATTTTGAGATGTGTCACTGTTATCAGTTATTACTTCGTTTTGCTTAGCAAAATGGAACCATGATCGGTCAACGAGAGGGACTTAGTGTGAAAGACATACAAAAGCTTGGAAAGATGTATGGACATTTCAAGAGTGATGATGAAGAGGAATGTGGTGAGGAAGGTGATGAAAACCCTGACATGGAAGAAGAAGAAGAAGAATATTTTTTGTTTCTGCCAAGAACAAACCCTTTTAATAGACTATAATGTATTCAGAGTTTGAATTGCATTTATTTACATTTCATGAATCCAAAACAGTTTAATATCTCCGGACACCAAACAAGCAATAATAAATTATTGCATATAGTAGATTTTTACTATACAATATTAGCTTAAAATTCTAAAGTATTTATTTTGACTTTTGTTATTAACATTAAAATATTCATCTACAGAGTACAAAGAATGAGCATGTAAACACTTTTTTCAATTTATTAGTTTTCCATTTGTCCACTGGTATCTGGTTTTCAGTTACCACAGATGCCACTTAATTGCGTCTGCAGATGTTAAATTTGTGATACTTGGTAGGAGATTGCTAAACACCTTAATGCTAAAAGAGTAAATTCCTTTTTGATACGCAGGTAAATTTGATAAATTTTGGTAACAATTTGTTTTTATGGCATTTACTCCAAGTGAATTTACTATTAACGATTTCTATCCAGGGACTAGACTGAATGGATTGTGTGCATTTTGGACTGCACTTATATCAGTTACAATTAACATAAAATATATCTGAGTATTACATTTGAATTTAAGTTAGAACACTTAACATGAATTCCTGATGTAATAGATTTTATCAAGCTAACATTAATCAAATGTTTCTTTCTGTTTCTGAGAACAATGATCAAAATGACTGTGCTGCATTTCCTATATTCCTAGCCAGTTTTATTCAAACAAACCATAATGTATTTTACAATAAAATTAAAGTAATTAATTCTATAATTTACATGTGATATCTCCAATCAGTATGGTCTGGACAGCTTTGATTCAGTTTCCATCTGGATATATGGGAATTTCCTATCAGCATCACTTTGTGAATTTGTCTAGAACCCAATCAGTTTCATATCCAATGGATACTAGAGGCTGTTATCACAGAGTGCAAATATTGTCCACTTTCCTCCATACACAACTGAGACTTGGAATAGAAGAAGTGTTACCTCCATATGCTGCATATGAATGGGGATTTCTTTACTTTTCCACCTTTCATTAATTTTTGTTTAATATACTTTACAAATTCTTACACAATTTGTTATCAGTATACTGTATTCTACATGTACTTGCAAGGTAATGTACAGCCTTATTTTTCTGTACATAATATTTGTATTTGAATGCTTTCATGATACATGATAGAATCAGAATGTTTCAGTGTTACGGGGAAAATTTCATTTAGCCCTCATTAGTCCATTATATCCTTTACATTAAACTTGAACCATGAATTTACATGAATGATTTCGTGAAAGCTTTAAAAAATTATCGCCATCTGCCAATTGAACGTGAACCTGTCTCTTAAGTTTAATCTTTTTTTATGTAATGATATTTCATTCTGGATCACTACCAAAAATGCAAAATGCCCTTGTGTGATCAAAGTGACATTAATCACAGTGATGCGAAGGTCTGAAAATAAACTTCGTGCAGAAAGATATAACAGAACAATAAAGAGTTCTGACCTATGCCAATTTTGGCATCCATTAACCACATGAAACATGAAATTAATCATAATAATGCAGTGGAATTCAGAAAGAAGTAAACACTTCCAAAAACTTATAAAAATCATAATTTACATTCTTTATTAATAGCCATACAGGTACTTCGTGTGAGTTGAGCAGCAACATTGATTCATTATATTCTCTCTTCCCACACCTTTGGTAATACGACCCTCGCAATTGATGCCGTTGCTTCAGTGATCCTGTGTTTCATTGTAGGACTAATTGATAGCAATGTCTGCACAAACATGGTCTCCTTCACATTATTGCCTCAGTATAAGATGTAACATGGGTTTGGGTATGATGACATGGATAGTCAGTGCCACCAAATTGAGAACCATGTCCAATCTTCTGTGGTGGTAATGTGTTATTCAGACGTTATGATACCTCCAGATGAAAGTGACGTATTAAAGCACCTTGGTGGAGGATAAAATCTGTGGAATCTGCATGGCGTTTAAACATAAATGAATTAATTTCCCTGTCCATACGTAGATTTCCACATATGATTTTTTTGCAGCAAATAATAATTTATAGATTTTGTGATGTGAAATGGTAGGATTTTTTTGATCTCCAGACACACATGTTGTGGTTGGTAACTACCACTCATGCAATGCGGCCATTGACTGAAAATAAGACATGCTACCACACCTCCCTCCCACCATTTTTCTTGGAACAGAACTTGTATGAGTTGGGTCTGTCATTTGTTTTTAACACCTGCACTACATGGAACCTGCAATCCTAAAAAATTAACAGATCAGGACCATGATCCAGACAGTTCTCTGACAGTGTAACCAACACCCTCTTTGCACAAATCTTTCCTGTCTTTATGGGTAACTTTGTATGTCTGGACTCTATTTTTGCTGAACTGTTGAAATATTCTCTTTCTGAACATTTCATTCTCAAATACTCAATACCTTCAGTAATCAACTCCCTCAACTGTTCCGAAACAACTGTATGTTTGTGAGCATTTCCTCCTGGTTTGTCAGTGAGTGATAACATATATTCTTTTCTGCTGTGACATCCAAAAGTTACTGTTATTTTATCAGAGCTGCACATGAAAGTGACATGGGCTACTTGTGTTTGCTTCTGAAATTGTCATGACAGGCATGGCTGACACAATGCCACATGGTTACATGTCACACCTGCAAACATGTTAAAAACTGTGAGTGACACATTTTGTTACGTATGGCTGTTGTCATTAAGGTGGAGGGGGGGGGGGGGGTTAGGGAGAAGAGAGAACAAAAAGTCCAAATAGAAAAT
>Ga0136643_10002192_pt1 | contig 25089 bp, 11 predicted proteins | sample TergutLab28metaG_FD_96883 | JGI IMG/M metagenome (GOLD analysis project Ga0136643, IMG submission 96883) | Labiotermes labralis P1 segment gut microbial communities from Petit-Saut dam, French Guiana - Lab288 P1 (version 3) (version 3) | ecosystem: Host-associated > Arthropoda: Insects >... | reverse complement strand
GTTCCAGACCCACTACTACTCAGAAAATCTGGTAGCGCCGGGGATCGAACCCGGGACCTCTGTATCTGTAGCCAGAAACTCTGACCACTGGACCACAGAGGCGGTCAATATGACAAACACCGGAGCTAAAACCGGACTGTGAGTGGTGTTTATGTGCCGGACACTTCTGCCTGAATTTGCGTATTTAAGTGCCCATGTAAAACGTTTGGTGCCTTTCGCTTCATTGAAAAATCAAATCAAAATTTAATTGGCTATCAAGAAATCGAATCGACCCCCCTAAAGGACAAATACCGCAAACTTTTAGGTCCTTTTCTCTTTAGAATAGAATGGAATAGAATAGAATAGAAAAATATGGGTTCGAGCCATTTCGGGCCCGATGCACCTAGGTCTTTTACTCTTTACCGAAAGTAAAGTTCAAAGATAAAGTACACTATACAGAATACGATGCATTATGCAAATGGAAGTAGCGTGTAGTTTACAACCGTAAATCTTACGAAGCTGTTGGTAGACAGTTTACCTGTACAAACATCCGGGAATATAAGAATTAGCGACTAGGGTTTCTACAACTAAGAAGCACCTCCGAATAATTCTTTATTCGCAAAAAAAAATCTAGATAAAAAATGGAAATAACAATTATATTTTCTGAAGGCGGAAAGAAAAGGGATTTTGGCCACATCCCTGACGTCTATGACACGACGGCGTACGAGTGACGATACATTTTGTGGTAAGAATTACTTAGAAAATGAAACCCTGGAAATGACTTTAAAGTCAAGAGCACAGCCGCTTTGTGGATATATGCAGAGCAATTCAATTTTCATAACACCTCTCCCTACAGAATGCAGTAACTGACGCGCTATTGCAGTCGTGCAGACAGGCAGACAGAGCTTACGAACCCCTGTCTGTCACAGAATTAATTGTCGGAAGATAAGTATCACTTCTTAAATCGTTTTAGTCAATAATAAATGCCTCGAAATGCGTGAAAGTTATTTACTTATTTGCTGCACTGCCTGTAGTTGTGAGCCTAAAACGTTCTTAATTAATGCTAACGAAGTGTGGGGCAGTGTAATAGAGGCTACGTGAGTCACAGTGCAAGATTTGTTACATTAGCGCAGTCATGACTTCTCTGACGACACAAAAATTAAAAATTAAAGTATTGGGCTAGAAACATACAGCTGTAGAATTTAATGTTTTACCTTGGACTATCTCTCGAGTACAAATTATTATTAAATATAATTAATATGTTTGTGTCGCCGGAGGCTGCACAGGGACTCGTCAGGTCAACCCCTACTGTGTTTATGGTTATTTAATCTCTATATTTTACTAGAGGGTTGAAAGTAAGTACAGGGTCCCGAAATGCAGGATCGGGGGCGATTGTTGCGATGGAGAATGATAAAAAATTGTGAGTGGTTGGAGATCATACGTGAATGATTTAAAAGCGCATGAGGCAACTTGCTTAGAGAGTTCTGAGATTTCAATAGTAAAACCAACGAGATGCACCAAATGTCTCAAATTTATTTCATTTTGGAATGACACTCTACATGTTTCGGACGGTCTTTCCGTCCATCATCAGGAGTTCAAGACTGTACATACAGCAACAGGCGTATGTCAAAGAGATACAGCTGTGTGCTTGCTAGCAAGCAGACAGCAGTATCTGTCTGACAAGGGAGGCCTCGTTCGAAAATAATATTCGATGTTAAAATCAAGATACGGAAATATAAGATTATCCAATACCAAGTGTTACGTATTTCCATAAGGTCTGAGAAAATTTCATCAAATTTCTCTTTTCTCATTCGGTCGTCCATTTTCTGACACCATTACGTATACTCCCTTTCTATAATTCATGTCATCTAACAAGTCGGTCAGCTGTCAAACTGACTGGAACTCGGTTTCTTTCTTGAAATGTATTCATATCTGAACCACAGAGCTTGGGGAATTTGAGGGTTTCTTTAATAATTTAACTCCAGCAACTAAAACCGAAATCCTTCGCCTGAATACGCAGACGTAATGAAGACGGTCCAACTAGACTGTTTTGGTGCGTTAAAAGCTGCATCAACTGCAGAATTTCTTTAGTGCAGGAACAAATTATGTTGCTCATAAATGTTGACTTTAAAATAATGAAGATTAGGCCAAGGTTTTTTTTAAAGTGCCAGCGAATATTTAAACTGTTCGTACAGGCCCTAAGTCAAATTAAGTCAAGTTAAATTAGACCCACACACGGCGATACAAAGTGAAAGTTCTGGACAATTTCCGCGTATAAATTGGTGAAGATGTTTGTGCTGCTTGAAACACGCAGAATTCTTCCAGACTTGGTTACGTGGAGTGGGACGTTTGGCAAGCTATGTGAATACGGCAAGGTGGGAGCGACGGCCATCCGCAAGACCGTGCAGGTAGCAACGAACAGTATTGCAAGTAGCGTATGTGGCAGTTGTTACATCGGGTCGACTGTCACTTTGTGGCTGTAGAGTGCAGTACCGTGTTGTACTAATTATGATGTCTGATACGAACGCTGACTTAGACGATGCAGATGTGAAGCACTTTTACAAGTTGAGATTTGAGGTTCTCACAGTTCTGATGATAAACATTGAAATATTCTGAGGTATGACGCCGTGTCTTTTCTTAAAAATTTGCCAGCGTTTAGGAAGAACTTTCTGTCTCCGCCCTCAAAGCGGAGTCAGCTGCGCCTAAAAGAACTGGATGTTGTATAACGGTAGGTACGGGCGGTTGGGATATCAAGCTCGGTAGCTATTTACCGATTGATATGGCGTCCTATCTCAGAAGACTGAAAGTTTTAGTGTTGGGTTCTTAGGTGAGGATTCGGCAGAGTATAAATCTCGTTCATAAGCTATCATCTGCACCTGAACCACGCAAAGAGGAATTATTCTCGAAAGGCTCAAGTTTCATACTCAGCCTATAAAATATAAAATTACTAAGACGATGGGCGGAGTCCAAATAAATAAATTTAAACATTGCTATGATTGCAATTGATTCGGTGGTTTATGAAAACGCGTGATGATAGCCTGCATTCTGGTAGTTGTACTAGGAATTAATATTGATGTATTTCTGTTACCACAGATTTCTATCTCTCCTTTTTTGCACATGTTAGGCCGTCCTTTTTACGGAAGTTTATAATGTCAGAGAATGGCTTTCTTTAACATTTGCTTTGAAAAGGAAAGGAAAATATGAGCCAAGTTAACTAATAACTGTTTTTTTTTTTGCGTTTTGCTGACCGTGCATCTCAGCATATTTATCTCAGTAATTAACCAACTTGATGCACAAAACAAAAATTTTGTGCATCAAGTTGGTTAATTACTAAGATTAATAACTGTTAGTTCCAACGTAGAATTATGTGTTATTTTATAGTGTCATTTCAATTTCTGCGTGCAGCTCGGACTTATGTCTGTGAGGATTATCATTATCATTACACTGTATTGCCAAGGGTAATAAATATAAATTAATTTTTTCTGAACAAAATTACTTTCTGTAATGTGTGTTTTTAAAGTAGCCTGAACACCAAACAAATCTAACTTGTAATGTTTCAGTCTGCTTAATATTTAAGAATTAATTACATACGAATTCTGAACATCTGCTTACAATATATTCAGGTTCCTAGCTTGAATCATTATTCCTTCTAGCGGGGAAATCGTGTTGTAAAAAGACACCAAAAAGACCAGATATTTTAACCTTGTAAAGACGAAACGTGATCTGCTTTATATAAGGAATCAGTCCGTACCGCGCTGTAAACACTTTCCACCATGGTTATGAAAACCAATCTATTAATGATGTATAAAGCAAAGGTCGCTGTTTGTTCTGAGATCCGTACATAACACTCAACGCAAAGCGAGCAACATGTAGAATTTCTGAATGTTAAACCTGGTGGTACGTAAAGAAACCGGTAGACTGTAAAAAGTTAATGACAAATGCTGTACATTGTAATGACATAGTTTTCATTTAATTAAAATTCTTAATTAATCCTTAGAGTAAAACTGCAGGAACTGAACGAAAGTTAGTTTTCCTATCGTAGATGTTTATTGTTAGGTTTCATAAATTATTACAGGTCAAAATTTCAGCGAGACGCAAGTGCTGAAGGCAATCCTGGTTAGAGATTTGGTTTCTTAGATGTATAGGCAATGATGAAATAAACGAGTTTATGTGTTAAGAAATTGCCCGTGGTTGATTAGGAGCGAATAATGTATTGTGGGGAATTATTCGTACTAAACTGGTGGAACTTCAGCCCCGCTTAATCCAACCAATTGCGTCCATGAGGGAAAAAAAACTCACTTTGTTATAATATTAGCCACTCACCCCCTTCTAGTGCCGCGGTCATGGAAGAGTAGAGCTATACCTTTACCCACCCTCTGGGCCACACCGGACCTGTAAAGGGATCACTTTACCGTTATAGTATTACCCTATATCGAGAGTATGAAGAGACTGTATTTGGACGTAAGCTTAATTGCTCTTCTGATGTGCAGGCATTTATCATTTCTCGTAAAATTGTAACAACATCTTTTGGAATTCGGAAGGCAGTACCTTAATAATAATAATAATAATAATAATAATAATAAATACATAAGGAGTTTAATTTTCCTTTATGATTTTTCATATCAAGTATTTTTCTTCTGTTTTGTAGACGATTGCATGATTCTCACCCTGTATATATACAGCTTTGTGTGAAAGAATTTTGCAGCACTCTTACAGTCATGTATGTCTCACTGATGTTGGTGAAATTCAAATACGCGCTCCTGCATCATAGAAATCATTTTTGTAAGCCTATGCCATTTGTATTCTTAAGTACATGTTTGTACATATTAATTATGGCTGGAAAGATTTTGTTAAAATAATATTAACATTTTTAAGATCAGAAGTAATCTACATTATATGTGTGTGTTGGGCAATTTCTTACCTCACAGAGTACACAGCATGCTCCATTAAAAGGGTCAGTTGATAAATGTTTTATAAATAAACAAAGTTTGTTGTGAGTGTCATACCGAAACTTTGGTGGATAAAGTGCGGAACCAAATGGTATATTTATTAACCACAAGGATTTAAAGGGTTATAAATGCGTTATACGAGTGTCAGCTAACTTGCAGTATAAATTCCCTCTACAGGCTACTGTTAGGACGGATAGCCCTCAATTAATTTGAAACAGAGATTACAGGAAAGAAAAATTACCCTACTGATCCTCTAAACAGAATACAATAAAAGCCTACATAGGCCTAAAATTTAAATACTTGTAAATATATTTATGTTTAGTCGGTAGCAATGTTTTATGAACAACAAAGGCTAGAGACGCAGTATTGCGACTGTTCCAGTTAGCGCTATACGCACTAAAGTATAGAGTCTCTGTCAGCTGCGCACTGAATGTGTTTGCCCATCACAAAAGATAAATCCATCCTATTATTCATTCTCTTCTACTGTTTACATTATTCTGTATCTAACGTATACAGCCTATTTCTAATTGACATTTGACGCACTAGCTTCTGTAACCCTCCAGTCTTCAGCTGTATTTGTGCTACAATTTGACGTTCAGGTGACCGTGCATCGTGATAAATTCTTATAATAAGACCAACTAGATGCACTAATTTCTCAAATTTATTTTTGGAATAAAACTCTACATGTTTCGGGCAGTTCCTCTGTCCATCATCAGGAGTTTTTCACCGTACACACAGCAATGGTTATATGTCATACAGGTTACAGTGAAAAACTCCTGATGATGGACAGAGGAACTGTCCGAAACATGTAGAGTTTTATTCCAAAAATAAATTTGAGAAAATAGTATATGTAGTTGGTTTTATTATAAGAACTGAGCTGGAATATATTTGTAGATGCGGACAGAAATTGTCGATGACGCCTGACATGGAGGGCCTTGATTCTTGGAAAAAAAAAATTGCGTAATGAAAGAGCCATAGGTCACATAATCTGAAAATAATAGGATTTGTAATGTAGTCTACATGCACCTTGTGTTTTGTCAGTAGGCCTAATGACAGCTGTTAGTGATAGGCCTAACAATGAAGAAGAAGCGATGTCGTTCAAAAGTGTAAAATTAGAATTATGGCCCTAGTTGAGTTACCGAACTGTATACTGTATTGTCCAGTAGCCTCAGTGGCCTATTACATCTGTAGGCATAACCTGCCTATAGGCATATGTAGAGTAGAGTGAGAAGTGGCGATGCTTTACTGTGGCACATAATCTAAGAATTCTGTCCTAACACGTAGAGAAAGGACACAGAGATCTTGGTAAGTTTACTGTGATTAGGGGAAGGGCGGTTTAGAGGCGCGTTCGCAAAATTGCGAAAATCGACTATTAGCTTCGTCATGTCTCTCTGTCAGTTCGTCCGTCTATCCGTCTATCCGTCTGTCTGTCTGCTTGCAAAAACTCGGCTCTCACTGGGCAGATTTTCATGAAATTTCATATTTGAGTATTTTCAGAAAATATGTCTATAAAATTAAATTTTTATTAAAATAAGACCAGTATAAACGGATACTTCACGTGGAGACCAATGTATATTTCTTATATATATCTCTCAGTTCTTAGAATAAGAAACGTTTCAGATTAGATATAGAGAAAATCAAAACATATATATATATTTTTTAAATTTTTTCCCCGAAAATCGTGTGTGAAAATATTGTATGGCCGAGCAGGCCACATATGACAATATGGCGCATGCGCAGTGCTTGCTGGATACCTAAGGCTATAGACACACACTCAGAATATGTAACACTCAATGCTTCCTCTATGTTACGCTATACCTTACGTACATTGCCTGCCTTGTTTACAGCATATTTTTATTCTGTTTAGTCTCTGAAAAAAAAACAATATTAGGTCTTTGTTTTGGCTGTTGTAATTGTTATCAAATTACAAGTGACAGGCCTACGTGACGTCACAGACATATGAGGTTACAGGCTTGGGTTATCGCAACAGAGCTTGATGACATTTTAGAGGTTGGCTGCAGTGACGTCAGAATGAAGCCAATTATCCTAGAAATTTGTTCGTCTCCATTTTACCCTAGACCAATTTAAGCTTAAGAAAGACCAGTTTATGAATTTGTGGATACAAAAATATCTTATTTAAGATTGAAGATGTATAAAATTATTGAGTGACGTTTGTCATCTTCAACAACATTTTATTATTGAGCTTAATTTATGTTGTTCTTACGACGACATGTTATGACCAGTAGGCTATGTGAGAATGAGATCACAGTGCAAGCCACACATGTATTGTGTACTTGTAAGGTGCTCACATTTTAATAACTTGTTTTTCCTGAAGATGACAATGTTTTGTTGAAATTTGTTGCTATAATGATTTGAGAGACCTAAGTTAATATCAACAATAAATTTTAATGTTTTACTGACCGTGCATCTCAGTATAATCTTAGTAATTAACCAACTTAATGCACAAATTCTTGTTTTATGATAAGTTTATTATATGCCTCTACATGTTTCGAACAATATGTGCTCATCATCAGGGGGTCAAAATTATATTATACAGCATATGGTATGGTCACACACTGTAGGTGGCCGTCCGGTGCACCGGAAACATGTAGAGGCATATAATAAACTTATTATAAGACAAGAATTTGTGCGTTAAATTGGTTATTTACTAAGATCAACAATAAAGTTGTGTTGATGTATAAAAATACCACTCATAATTATTAACTACACAATGTGATGTCAAACATTAAACAAAAAAGAATGCCCATTGCAGAAGGTATGAACCTGTTTGCTGGTTCTGAATTTGGGAAAACCATTGGGTTAATATCACATTTGTGTAAGAAGTGACTCGGGAATTTGTAGCAGGTGCACGAGAACTAAACAGATAAATGGCAGTAGAATCCTTACGTAGTCACGTGACGTAAGCCTCTGTATAGAGTTATAGGATCTAAGTGAAGGGAAATATGCTAAAAAGTGAAACTGGGCTACCGTGTGCTGGTCACATGGGCCCACTGGACACAGTACGCTGTAAACAGAAGTCAGAGTACGTAATGCGACGTAAAATTACGTTTGTGTAAGCCTGCATAAAGACATGTAAAAAGAATTTCGGATTGATTTCGCTTCTGGCAAAGAATGAGCACAGAACCAAAACGGGATGTTAGAATGAATGTTGTCTGCATATTTTATTAAATAATCTTTATAATTTAGATGACGTAAATCGTTGTGTGAATCAGAATGTTATACAACTGTTTTCATAATCTGTGTTTTCTGAATTGCTGCTAATTTAATTTTCTTGATTTCTCTGACTGACGAAGAAGCTGAAAGTTTTTCCAAAAATGCACTTAATTGCCGGTCTTGTGTAAGCCATATATATATACCTGTGTGGTGGAAACGTGGACACACAAATTACGACTTAATTTAAAAGATGTTAGGCCATGAGTTAAGGTATCTTCAGTTTCCGATTTAAAAAAAATTTTTTTTTTCTTACTTTCTGGAGTTTGAGTTGTGTTGGGTTTTTCTATGTAATATTTCATTTAAACCATGAAGAATACAATTGGTTACTGCCATTACCTGAGACCTCTAGGCATGCACCTGCGGTGTAAGCGTTAATATGGACACCCCTCGTAGGGAGGGCACAAGGCTAGAACTACCGTGAACAGGTTTATATCATCATAAATGTCATATGAGCATTGTAGGCAGTCACCTAGGTGTTTTAACGAACCATAAACTAAAAGCATACAAGTCAACAGCGTACTTTCAGTGACATGAAGGCTGTTAGGCCTGCACATTCTCTCGCCTGTTGTCATCCCGGAGGTTAGAGATTATAGCTAAAGTGACCTCAGCATCTCTGTCCAAAGTGTTAAGGTGGCGTGGTATGACGTCATATAGTTAATATGGCTCCCACCTTGCCTACCTGTGTGTGTGTGTGTGTCGGCCCTTCTTTGTCTTCAGTCTGTCGGTGACGATTCCATGGCCTCCTGCTTGCTCCTCGCGTTTGCTGTGAGCACCATTACAGCACTGCTGTTTCAACGACTCGCCGCCAGTTTCGCTACCGGCGCCCTTGATGGGCGGGAATACTGGGTAGGCTGTGTATGCGCTTTCCAGGGCCGCCCGGCTCAATTACAGAAGCACCGCCCATTTTGCGTTACGGGAGGAGAGGGTTGCTGCCCCAATGTGTTTGGCGCCAGCGCAAACATTAAGTAAGAGGCGCGAAGTAGGGTCATTTCCCACTCCCGACTATAATATATTGAAATTATTCACAAGACACGGAAAACGAAAAAGACACAACATTAGAGTAATTTCTTGCAAAAAGTGCACTTTTAATCCGGAATGTGTTTTAGTTTGTCTGCAGCGAATTTGACTGCTTTCGGATAACTGGACTTCAGGCGACTGGTACAGGAACTATGTACGTGGTACAGGTTAGGTTTTGGTTAGAGCTGAAAACAATAAAGCCATTTGGATACCGATGTCTCTTTGTTTTGGATTTAATAAACGTAAAGTAATACAAATGTCCTTCCTGATGTTCTGTCTTTATAGAAACAATCGATAGTCTTACGAAGCGTAGGCTGCAGTTGCTCGTCTTCCAGTTCACACTACATTTGCGCTCCACCCCTCCTATTTTTCACCTCTCCCCACTACTAAAAAACCCTCAGACTGGTCACCGCCTACTAACACTTTTCTCCCTACATCCCCCCTATGTTTTACCCGACGATTCTAGCACCCCAACCGGCGCCTGAGGACGCCACCACGATAGATTTTACTTATAATCCAGTACCCCTCTTCACCACCCTCAGTATGGACATGCGGTTTTTCAATATGAGGGGAATGGCATCAAGGTAAGAAGGAAAACTTTTTTTTAGGCCATCTTTGTGGTGGGGGAAAAGGGTTAGTTGTGTTGTGGTTTTTGGGGCCGGTGATTCTGACACCTCTTGTCATTCGGAGGGAGGGGCTAGTCCCCACTCTTCGCCACGCCGCGCCACCTACTTGACGGGCTTTATGGGTGCAAATCTTGTCTCCTGGGAGGGAGACGTAGGGTGTAAAGAAAGGCGTCGGGTGAGATAGCTTGAGGCTGCCTGCGACAATGCTATCTGGACCATTGTTTCGAGAAGTAACGTACCGGCCTGACGCTACTAAACTTTAATCCTACCCAACAGAGAAAATAATCGCTAGAAGAGGTGAGAATAGGCAGAAGTGTTGTTAGAATTTTGGTTAATTCATCCGTCTGTCCGTGTGAAAAGCAAGTTGGTGAATGTGTACGAACTGTTCGGTGGTGGCGTTAGAAGTTGGTGCGCGTGTGTTTTGTGACCAGTGAGGTGATCAGCGTGTTGGTGGCTTTTAGAGAAACAAAAATAGTTGTGTTAAAAAGAAAAAATTATTCAGCACGTTCATTGTACACCTCAAGTGGCGTAATACCAAACAGCGTGCCAGGTTTATACTAACGTGTCGGCTTTCTCGTTCTCCTATTTACTTTATTACAAGAATCGTGCGTGTTTTCAATAGTCACACATAATTACCCCAGACGTCTAACATAAGTATATTACACCGCACATCATTAAGCCCGGATCCAATATATGTACCTTAAAAAAAAAAAGGAAATTTTTTAAAAATTAAAATTTAGTCTTAATTCAAAAATATGTACGACGTAGAATCACGGTGTCTCTTCTGCAGCTCCGTATTACTGTACAGTCACCATCCCTCCTTGCATCTTCCTGCTGCCGCAAAAAAACCACAGCCACATCCTCCATCTCACGCCTCAACAGAGCCCTGCCTTTAAAACTTCCCCCCCTATTCTTCCCCCGGTTCCCCCACCTTCCAGACGCGTCACACCATACCCACCACGTCTACCACTAGCATCACCACTAGAGTCGGTGTGAACCTGTACACGCCTTGCTATTGGTCCAACAAGTGACAGACTCGACCCAATCCGCGTGAGCTTGGCTCATTAACACGACGGAGCGGGGAGGAGGGGACCGGCTCTGGGTGTTAAAGCCATCGGCTTGAGGCTCCGTATAGTTCCCTCACACCCGCGGAAGGGAGAGGTAGGTGGCAAAAGTGACGCTTCGCTGTTGTCGACGACCCCTTAGCGCCACCACCACCACCACCACTGTCGCCACCCGTCGACAGTTCTTGTACTGAGGGGCAACGTCTGAACACGGACGAAACTTTTCGTCTTACGCAGTGCAAAGTGGTTCCTGCCGTTTGTTGTGTGCGTGAGAAACGAGAGGTGTGCGGTTATTTTTTTTGGGGGGGTAGAGAATCTGAGGATGTGGGCATATATGGAACAGTGAAGCAGTGCCGTGTGGTGACAAAACTGCACCCAGCGTACTCTGAACACGGGTGTAATGAGATTTGTTTCTACTGTGATTCTGTAGGTCCGGTGATGCCAGTAAACGCTCAGGGCACGAACGATGATTCCTTCCTTGCGGAGTAAGTTCCGAGGAAGAAGACTGTCTGATGAAAATGATAATCGGTGGAAGAGTGTAAGGTCACGCCACTTGCCGTTAGCACGATAGTAAACTCTAGTTTGTGTGCGGTGTGGACTCACACTAAGAGCCCCATCAGCTTCCTCCATGAGATTCGACCAGGCAGACGTTATCACGCCGCCATCTGCCACCTCTACGTCACGGACGTCAATTGCCGAGGCGTCTTCTACGATGGCCTACCACCCATTCCTACTTCAAAGACCGACAGACTTCAGTGTGAGTTCTTTGCTCACAGCTGCTGGAGGGGGTGGTGGAGGTGGAGGAGGGGGTGGCAATTCGACAACATCCGGAGGCAGTAGTACCAGCCCCACAGGAGGCACCACGACCCCTTCTGGGGACCCGGCGGCAGCTGTCGCCGCGGCACACCACCAGTACTTCCCCGCGGCAGCCCTCGCAGCTGCGGCCGCTGCGTCGTTCGGAGCCGCTGCTGCGGGTCCTGGAGCTTGTTACCCCGGCACGCTAATTCCAAAGCTGCCACATCATTCCCCACATCATCCACCGCCCCCGCCACCGCATCACCACCCTGGCTTGCCACCCGGACACCCATACACCACCGCAGAAGACGTGGTTTTGGCGGCAGCCGCCGCTGCAGCGGCACATCACCACCATCCCGCCATGCGGCCCCTGAGGGCCATCCAGCCCGAAGACGACGGCGTGGTAGACGACCCCAAGGTCACTCTGGAAGGAAAGGACCTATGGGAGAAGTTTCACAAGCTAGGCACGGAGATGGTCATTACCAAATCCGGCAGGTAAGGCCGAAATCTTTTCTCTGAAAGCAAGAAATTTAGCCATACCTAAATTTAGTTGACAGGAGGCCATGAAAAGTAGCATTAGAGGTCAAATAGCAGGGGCGAAAGACGTGCCCTTTATCGGGTTGATTGGTGTCTCGGTTTGTGTGGCGTTTGACTTAGAGAGAAAGTAGTCTAAACCGAATGAGTGCCAACTGTCCCGAACAAAACGGCGTATCGCCAATTTCCGAGAGACTGGTTGAGCCAACGAAACGTCCAGAGAGCGCGATTGTCCGTCGCTGTGCCTCTTTAATATCTAACAAGACAACAGAAAATTGTATAAATGCAAAATAAGTGCAGTAGTTAACCTGTGTGTGTGTGCCCACACCACAGTTTGTTTGCTCCCGCTAGTATGAAGTCGTTGGTTAAGCCTAAACTTCCCTGTCGAATTGTTCAATTTTCGGCTACCTAATTTTTCGAGCCCATAATTTTTCTGTTATATAAAGTCAGGAATTTTATTTTGTTGTGAATTTAGTTACAATTTGCGACGTTTAAAGTAACTCTAATTTCGTGTACATCGCGTGCGCAGCGTGTCCTACTGCTTTGGTCTACGGAATCAGACAAATTTTGGTGCGATTCAGCATTTAGCCTGCTGGACTACAGGCCTATCATAAACTATAAAAAACGTGGGTACAGAAATACCGAAAAGTAAGCAGCGTTTTAAGGTCACTTGCCAATTACAGCTAAGAATAGGGTCCAGCCATTTCAAACGTGCTTGAAGCGATGACATTCGTGAAGAATTTGTATGTTTCGCTACCTGCTCTTTACGGAAAAAAAAAACTAAAACCCTCTCTCCACAAGTTACAGCAGTTGGTTTCCTACTCTCTAGGCTTTTGTGTTTTAATAATACTAATCTTATAAACTAAAGAGTGCAATAGACCTGAATGTAGGACATACATAAATTATTCTGTTTTTCAAGTCGTGGTTTTATCTGACGTCGGTCGTTTTAGAAACGTTTTGCGGAAAATCAAAATTTTGCGCTCGGGCGCTCGGAGAAATAGCGCTCACGTTGTGTAGCTTTGAAGTTCTGCGCAAGAAAAGAATTTCGTCTTTTTTTATTATTGTGATTATTAAAATTGAACAGTTACAGTTTCGATGAGGTGTGGGTCAGTTTCTTGTTGAAGGACGCACAAAACTGTATGCATATTCATTATTTGCTTTACTGACGTAACGGTGCCCATCTTGTTGTACGACTGGACATCATTCAAACATAGTTATGACCTTATGTTTATTGCCCCATGCAGCATTGTGACAGTTGAAGAATAAAAGACCAACTTGATGTCACTTGCTAAATTATTTCACTTCTTATGTGCCCAACATGTTTCGGACATTAATATATCCATCATCAGGAGCTTGCGACTGTGCTGTTGAATTACCACATCCGTCGTTTTGTTCTCCTGATGATGGATATATTAATGTCCGAAACATGTTGAGCACATAAGAAGTGAAATAATTTAGCAAGTGACATCAAGTTAGTCTTTTATTCTTAAACTATAATTATGGCCATGTTACCAAAATTAACGGCTGCTTTTCATACTAGACTAGTTTGTTTCTATTTAAAATTTAGGACCAATATAACGTGCAGATGTAATATCAGGTCCTACGTTTCTGTATTTTCAAACGTACTACATTTTACCCATACTCATTTGTCTACTTGAATGCTAAGAACTTCTACTCCTGCCACGTCTAAGGGATTATGACCGACTTCATAGTGTCAATATACACATAAATATTTCTGTAACGAACAGAACATCAGTTAGGCTGCACACGGAATATCAAAGTACGCCAAATCCGACCACGAGATTCGATTGTTTATATCACCTACCGTTTGTCCTAGCAGTACAAGCCTGCGTAATTAGTTGTATGTAAATTGTGGGATCCTTTGCTGGATTATTCTGCGTCTTGTATCAAGTGATAATATTAAAATGTCCTCATTTTTCAATAAGCAACAGATGGCCGGATTACACTCACAGTGTGTTATAACGTATAACTAATTAGCCTGAAACATATGTAGACTTTAAACAAAAGAGTTGTCCCTTAAATGAGTTGGAATGTTTTGATTAGGGAGAACATCCAGCAGGGCAAGGAATGTCAGTAGGGAGGAGTCAATTTTTTACTGTCTCGGTTCCTTAACGAAAATTCGGCAACTACACACTTGGTGGATGTTTTAGACTGTATAGGCCTAGACTGAAATAAGAAAATACCTGTGAATGACGGATTCGGAAAGGTGGATGTTGCGGCTTATTTTAAAGTAAGCCTCTTAGTTGGAACACTTGCATGAACAAGTACATGCTTGCCTTTGGAAACACAGTACGATTCTCTCAAACGAAAGGTCTAGTGCCAATCACATGGCAGATGTGTGATCAGGCTAATTAGCCTAGGCTCACGTACGTCTCTCTTGTATTATCACTTCACGACGTAGCCGTATGCGATGTCTTTATGCTTTCAAACTCTAAACTAGTCTTGCTATAATTAAGCGATGTGTTATTTTATTATGGGCAGTTAACTGGCCACCCACCTCGATTTAGTGCCGAGAGCAAAGTAGGCGTTGGACTGTAACTGCACACCTCTCTTGTGCCGTAAGAGCGCGCACACGGACAACTTCTTGCTTTATTCTATCCTACTGAATTTTAGCTTGATATTATACGTAATGGGTGAAGAGGGGCAATAGGCCTATTCTGGGAGCTATTTCTCAAACAAGAATCGCCCTAGGTGGTTAACAAAACTGTCTTCATCAATGATAGAATTAGTTTTGAAAACAGAAGTGTTGGTAATATGGCTGTATTTATAACGTCTAGGTTCTTAATATCATATTAAACAGTGTAAGTCAGCACAATCAACTTTATTACTCAAGGTAATTATAAGGCATATAGGTTCTTGGCTACAGTTAGAGTTGTTAGATGTGTTTCTGCTTCTTGAATTTAAACCACTTCTTCAATCTGCTTTTATTTAGTGACTCTCAGTGGAAAAATAAACGTCTTATCATATTTGTAAATATTTAATTAATTTAGTACATATACTTATGAACAAATAACCCCATTGTGTTTTGGACACCTTATGGCCTACCGAATGTGTAATCTGATATTTTGTCTTTCCTACTGAATTCATGCATTAGACGACCTACTATGCAGAGAAGTTGCGAAATTCCAAGCATTTTCTTGAATTCGCCTTTAACAAAAGATAATATAGGCTTGTTCGTTTAAGTCTTATATTTGGTTCGATAAGATTTCATAAATTTCAGATGTTATTGATGCCTTAGTTCTATGTTTTTTCCTTTTATAAATGCAGAATATTACCCTAACTGTGTCATGTTGTAGAAATTCAAATTACTGACTCGTCCTTCGGTTTATATTTTAGGCTCTTTTTATTCGTTTTTGATTTCATGTCTAACCTCGAAGTCAGTATAAAAAGTCAGCTGTAATATATATTTCGCTTTAAGGGTGAATTTCAGTAGTGTGAGATATTTTTTAAAACTGTTTTGAAAAAGAAAACTACCTGTGAACGGGGAAATTGTTTGGATTTGTAATAACAAAGAAACATTAGGCCTACTCATAAAGTAGTCCGGAGAAAGCTACCTGCATAATGAGCTTTGAATTTTCTGTTCTTTATTTTATAAGTACCTTACATTTTGACTTTAAATACTGATCTAGTAAACAAAATTAAATACGCGCTCTGCACATTTGCAGAGGTTTGAAAGACAGTCGAGAGTTGGAAAATTGTACATTCGTTGTTTAGTAAGACATTTCGCTGTGCTGTTCTGTCTGAAAATTACTGCTTCTTCTAGTAAACAAGAAGAACGCAAAATCTTCGCACCACAGACTGGGATTGGGTCGTCCTTGATATTGTTTCGGCTGTGGTTCAAAAATAGTTTTATATCCCAGAGACTTCCATGTAATCCACCATGTTCAACTATTAATTTTGTTGACGTGTCTAACAACAATTTAAAGTCTTAAGCCATGTCTGGTATTACGATGTCACTTCAAGTCTATTTCACAAAGCTTTGAATATTTTATGACCAGAGGCCACGAATATGAATTTGTGTGACTCAAAAATAGGAAAGATTCTTCAGTCACGATAAGACGTCGATATGGCCGAGATTCGAACCGAGTACTTCCGAAATCCGGTTCAACAGTGCCATTCGGTAGGATCATTCTGTAAGATATGCGATACCGGATTAAGCCAGGCGAAATTTGTACTCAAGGGTTGCTCGTACTGGAAATTTCAAGGCAGTGCCTTACAGAAATATTGACGTGGAAGGTTACAAATTGGTGTCTCATAGGGATCTTCACATTGGACATTAATGGTTAATGTCTAACAGGAACAACGGAACATTTAAAATACATGATTTGGTTTGTAATTTCAATAAAAACTTAAATAAATGTACAACATTTACGTCTTATGTGAATAACATATTTTATGTGTGACAGTAAGAATCGTGGAGAATATTTTGGAAATGATTTCGTCTATTTCAGTTCTTTGCGTTTGGAGATACACAACTAGGATGGTTAATGCCGGAGTCCATCTGCCTAAATTTAGGAAATAAAAATATCAGAGGAACTTCATTTTATTAATTAATGCAAATTGCGATAACAAAAATATAGGTCTGGATTTAAAAAAATAAAACAATTTTTGGGAATAAAAATATTTCCAATTCCCTTTCAGTCATTTTGTCCAATAAATAGCTATTTAGAAGTCATGCCTGTTGAGAGGTGTGATAACAATATTGAATACGACTGTCATTACAAGTTCGGGCTGCTTATTTTTATCATCACAGCATGTCGCACTTTAAGGCTGCACACGTAAGTCTTTTAAATAATCCTTTATCTTGTTACAGTCTTATCTTTGTTTTCTTACGTCACAAGCTCCTTTGGATAGAACTGTAACTGTAGCCACTTCGTGTCTCGCTGTGTTATGACATCCCACAGTCTGATAGGTATGAAGCAAAGTCTCTAAACAGTATATTGCTTTAGTGTTCAGAGCTCAAATATACTTTGAAAATGGGGACAGTATGAACCGCGACAGCCAAATTACGTATATTCAGCTTTACAGGCATCTTAAGTCTCATAGGCCTATCAATAGTCTATAGACTTGCTAAATTACTTTCCAATTTTCAAAACTTGTGCAGAATACGTAGGCTATAGAGGCCAGGGGTAAACAAATTCCAGGCGCCATGCTGCCGTGGCGAATAAATTTTTGACGGTTACGTCTAATACTTGTGGTTCATCAGGGTGGACCTTGACTCTTAACACGGTGCTGGCGCCTGGAATTTTGAGGTGACTTCTACATTTTTGGAAATATCGTGAAGCGCATTTTTTGGTTTTAGTGCCCGTGACTTAATAAGGATTAACCTGCGTGGCCTTAGGCACACTACTCAGTCAGCCTGCACTCCAGCTGATCAATTAGTCTGATGGCCTTAGGCACACTACTCTGTCAGCCTGCACTCCAGGAAATCAATTAGTCTGATGGTCTTATAAACACTACTCAGTCAGCCTGCACTCCAGCTAATCAATTAGTCTTATGGCGTTAGGCACACTAATCAGTCAGCCTACACTCCAGCTAATCAATTAGTCTGATGGCCTTAGGCACACTACTCAGTCAGCCTGCACTCCAGTAAATCAATTAGTCTGATGGCCTTAGGCACACTACTCAGTCAGCCTGCACTCCAGCTAATCAATTAGTCTGATGACCTCAGGCACAATCAATTAGTCTGATGGCCTTATGCACACTACTCAGTCTGCCTGCACTCCAGCTAGTCAATCAGCATCGGGCTCACAAATAGCACTAAATTTGTTAGCCTACCCTCTGGAAAAAAAAAAGAAATTGTTTTGTCGTGAAACAAAGTAGGTATTTGTGGGCTTAATTAATTTTTAAGAAATGCTAATTGTGAAGAGTGTAAACGTGCTGCCTACTGTTTAAATGTCGACTGTCGCAAGTAATGATAGGCCCTACATGACACTGTGAAGACGTCGAAACTCTCTCCAAGTTTCTTTGTTCGGAATAAATCAATTTGTTAAATAATCTAACCAAAATGCTTTATCTGATGATGAATTTATGGGCCCCCTGCGCAGGACAGTAATGTTGTTCCTCACGACAAATTCCAGTGTCGAGCTGTCGGCCATGGCCTGTAATTACTCTCTACTGAAATTAACTTGTAACTCTCGGCTCTTCACGAAGAATGAAAGGATGGTATTGGGGGGGGGTGGGGGTGGGGAGGACTGTCTGCGATTCCAACTTTTTGTGACAGGAGAAATTTAAATAGTTTAAAGTGTCAAGCTAATTTTGTATTTGGTTTTAATTTTTTTTAACAGAGCCGATTTTCAAAATTATAGACATTGATATGGGTCACAGCGAAGTAAAGAACTGTGTGATTTGTGAATTTTTGTCTTATTAATGAAACCTGGATTCCAGAGTTTATCTTCATCGCTGTGTATTTGGTCTTAATTTTTCAACGGATCTGATTTTTAAAATTATAGACATTGATGTGTGTCGTAGAGAAGTAAGCAACTCGGTTATGGGTAAACTTTAGCCCATTGAAGAAGCCTGGGTTCGAGATTTTATGTTCTTCATCTTTTGACCTATCTTCTAGTCTAAACCTTTAAACTTTCACTTCCAGGACTAAAAACCGGAGAGTTTTGTCGGCTGTAGTAAAAACTAGAGGGACAGAAACAACACCAAATTTTGTAACGTAAGCCTGGATCTGTTATTTAACTACAGTTTGTCAGAAGTGAACAACTTATTAAGCAGCGAAGCCTTATTCATATTGTTATCGTGGTGTTATTATTGTCTTTGTATTATTGACCATTATTATTAGTATTACGAATAATTATTATTTGTTTACTATTTATTTTATTATCTGTCAGTATTTGAGACTATTGTGTAGATTGACAATAGGTGAATGACGGAGAGGATTTGCAATAGGCAGTCATGGTGTAATAATTACAACAATAATAATTATAATGATGATAATAATAATAATAATCTAAAATTTTTAATGTTTTTTTTGTTAGGCCTCCAGTTTAGGCCATAAATATTTGGAGAAATGAAGAAGGTGCTTAAGTCGAAGTGTGATTTTATTTTCCTATAAAATTATGAATAAAATCAACTGATATTTATTATAGAGTGGGCCTGCACTTAGCGTCTTGCGTTTAGTCTTCAAATATACCAAACGCTAGCTTAGGGAGGGTAAGTCGAATTTATCTCCATGCCGTTTCAAGTGTATTTCTTTTGCTTATGCAAGTAAGTTGTTCAAGTAACGACAGATTTCGTAAAGTTTTATGTCGGTTATTAATGTGGTCTGTACTTCTTAATTATAGAAAAATTTAATTTTTAAATTAATGTCTAATTACTCGTCCTCAGAATGTAACAACTTATTTCCCTACTCCACATATCACAAGGCACGCTCAGACCGTAACACACTTCTGACGCCTTCCCAGGTGTTTAAATTAATCTGATTTAAACTTTTTTTTTTCTGGAGGCTTACAAAAGGGATGGAGTCGATTTTTACGGTGACATTGATTCTTCCATTTATCTGTTAACCTTAACAATAAAAGAAAGCGAAATGAGAACGCTGATGCGGTATGCTGGTTTGTCGCATTGCTGTGGTAATGTCTATGTGCCTATTCAAATTGTGTAGTCCTGCGCTACCGACAGCAGACAAGAAAGTTCAAATATTATGTGCTGCACGTCTGTGTCCGTAACAACATGTCTTACAGCAGGATGGCGGTATGGTTTGTCTTGCTACAGAATCGGAATAGTAATCTGTTATTTAGAAGTAGGTGTTTGGGCTTAAAAAATTGCATTTTGATGTTCAATGAATATCAAAACGCAGCAGAAATATACAGGACGTGTGGTGTGTACTGGTTGAGTTGAGAAGTGAAATGGTAAATAACTATGAAATAAAATATTGTTTAGTGCACGAAAAATGATCCTGTGTGTTACAGAAAGAACACTATACACGTCTTTCTCTCTACGTCTTAGTAAAGACATTTATGGTTATGTGCAGTCCATTAGTAAGCTTACTGTGTTTAGACATGAAATATGAATCACAAATACAGATACAAAAACACACTAAACTCTAAATATTGCCTGTTTATAAACAGATGCGAACCTTGGACTCTCTTATTGAGAGAAGGATAAAGGCTCAGGGTGTTCGAGAACATAGTACTGGGGATTTTGACCTTTAGACATGGCGGGTAAAGGAGGGTAGGGAAACTTTCCAAATTAGGAAATTTCTTTGCTTTTGTCCCTCGACCGATATTTTTAGGGTGATTAAATCAAGGAAACAAGACCGAGTAACCGTGTTATGCACTGCGGGGGGCCGGGATATATGGGCCTGGGGTGTTGAACTGGAAAAAAAAGCATATATAAAGAGGGCAAACTATCCCATTACATTCCTGGACAGGCCCCGAAGGCTTAAAGAGTTTGAGACTTCAAGAATTTCTAGACATAGGCACATGACAGTAGTAAGGCTGTCAGCCCTACACACCGGCCGCCTTTACCCCGCAGGATATATTCCTGGTACTCATCTCTGTTAAAAGCTTAATCGATTCCAGCGCCATAGTGCGGCCGGAAGGATGAAGTAAATAAAAAACCACAATGACCCCATCGGGAATCCAACCCGCGACCCCTTTCAGCTTGTAGTACATAATAATCATATATAGTAAGATAATTTCAAAATGGATCTTAAGATTGGATGTTCTGGATTGAAGTTGTCTGGCACAGGGCAGGGAAATTTGAGGGCTGCTTTGAAATCCGCAAGGAAACTTCGGCTCTTATAAAGTGCTGCGAAATTTTATACTGGCTAAGAAACCATTAGCTTCTCGACGTCTTTCCTCTGCGGAGTTAGTTATAGCCTAAGTAAGAGTACTTGTGTTTTGAATCCTGTCAGGTTAACGATTCCGATATTTACTCCAAAGTTAGTTTTGTTACTTCTCATGGAAATGTGTGTGATCATATTCACGACATCCTGTGCCAGCATACAAACATTACTGTAATCTGAGTGAAAACGAATCGGTTTTATTCTATTGCGCAAAGTTTAAAAAAAACATGTTTACACGTTGTGCATTTAGCAGAATGACGAGATATGTCAAGTGCCGTACGTGACTTTTGAGAAAGCGCTAATTCATTCAACAAACTTTGCACTCTGTTTCTTTAAAAATACAGTAGCAGATCCACTGCAAGATAAAGCGGAGGATTTCTAAATGGCATTTAATGGGAAAGAGTAATTGATTCTTGAAGCACAAACGTGCATTTGTCTGATCAGGTTAACTATGAAATTAAAATATTTCTTTTTTATTTGATCTTTTCACAGCGCTGTCGATAAAGATAAAGATAAAGATAAGCTTCTCTTGGGATATGAAACTTTGTTGGCTGGTAAATACCAGATCCAAAGGTCCTCATAACCTTGAAGACTTTAATTTTCATGCTTTAGGTTTATGGGTTAGTTAAACGATGTCTTTAAAATAATTGATTAGTAATATTACCGTCAAAGAGAGCCATATTTATCGTATGACAATAGGAATGTTTTGTTGAAAATAAGAATGTTGTGTTGACTGTAGGAATGTTGTGTTGACAATAGGAATGTTGTGTTGATAATATGCTGCAGTTTTTGGCCCAGGTTTTGTACAAAATATAAGAAAGGTGAACTATTTCAATTTTACGCTTGTGTTTACGTTTTGATAGAGTCAAACTTATTTAGGACTGAATCTGGGCTTAACGGAAACCTGTTGTTAGTGGAAAACTCTAACCGTACCAAGGATTCCTACAATAAAACCTACTAGATGCACTAATTTCTCAAATTTATTTTTGGAATAAAACTCTACACGCCTCGGACAGTTGTTCTGTCTGTTCTGTATGGCATATACTATTGCTGTTTTTACGGTGAAAAACTCCTGACGATGGACAGAAGAACTGTCCGAAACATGTAGAGATTTATTCCAAAAATAAATTTGAGAAAATAGCGCAGCTGGTTGGATTTATTATAAGAATTTATCACAATGCACAGTCACCTGAACGTCAAATGGGGATTAGGCGTTTCATATGATTATATATTTATGTATCTTTTTCGGAAATGAATATATCTTGTAATGGGAATTGGAATTGCGCATACTCGCCGACTGGGTTTTATGACGGATGGACACAGTGTTCTCTGTGAGGTGTATGTTATTTGTAATGTAGATTGTTTTCAGTCTTCCAAGGCTTAATTTGTTTAAAACTGGACATAAAGCCAGGAATAATCAATTAATATATTTGTACTAATGCAAGGTTTTATAGTTTGATGCCCGATTGAACGATAATGCTCTTCCGTTCGCAGAACGAAACGTGATTTACCTCTGAAGCTAATTGTTGGGGTTAATAAGCACGAAATAATTAACAAAATTATCTTGGTGGGGAGACGCATGCGGCGCTGGTAGGTGCGGAAGGAAATACAAATATTGTTTGGCGACTGGCGTGGAAAGCTGCAGAACTCTGGTAATTTGGATGACGTAGACATAATGGAAGTATGATAAGGAAGAGGATCGTCAAGAAAGGGACGGCGTAGTGTGAAATGTATTCCGTCTGGCTCAGGATAGGGTAAAGTGGCGGACTGCTGCAAACACGGTATACCGAACCTTCGTTTTCCATAAAATGCGGAGAACTTCCTGACCGCCTGAGAACCCATTGGATACATAAGAAGGACTGTGCACCAGGGAGAAGTTATCAGCTTCAGTCGTGTTACTTGTGTAAGGACTCTTATCATTCCACTGGAGTGCAAAGGAAACCAGTGGTCTCTGGGTGTAGGCAGGATGGGTCAGTCCACGGACTTTCTGAACACCAAGAATAGCTGAAGAGGCAATAATCTTGAAGCGTGCTACACGGGAGGGGCCGTAGTTAGCCTCAGTATCTCGACATTGCCTTAAACTCTATCTGCGACCAGCCAGGGAGAGGGTGAGTGAGGCGCGAGACTGTCGTAGTTTTGAATTGCGCTGCCTAATGTTTTCTGTTTACTTATTTATAGTTTATTTAGGGACATTGTCAGTAACATGGTCAGAAACGGCAGCGGGCGACCTGATGTAAGCTACCGACCCGGAATTTAAGTGGAAGAAGTGAGAAAGAATAAGAGAAAACTCAGTCAGGAAATCCTAGTAATTAACCAACTTAATGCAAAAATTCTTGTTTTATTAATAAGTTTATTATATTCCTGTACATGTTTCGAGCACATAGTGCTCGAAACATGTACAGGAATATAATAAACTTATTAATAAACAAGAATTTTTGCATTAATTTGGTTAATTACTAGGATTGTACTGAGATGTACCGTCAGCAAAACTAAAAAAATTCAGTCAGGAAAGTCTGTGCCCCCACCGAGTGTAGCCAAGGAATCCTCCAGTGTGTAAGCCAGACCCCCAGCTAGCTTGAAGTTTAAATTCTCTTCGTATCTTGCCTAATCTTCAAATAAGCACATAGGCCAATATCCTGTTTAGGGCATGTTCTTGGGAGCTAGAATTGGTGTGGGTTTATGATGCAAAATTTTGTGTTCTGTGCATGGAGACTTTTATGAGAGTGGATGTAATGCTCTACATGCTTTTATCTTCGGTGCTGGATGGAGGCACTTTGTCATCTTCACACTTAAGCAGCCATAATCCGAATGAAAGAGTATCCCGAACTCCCTGAAGGGGAGTCTGCGTGGGCGCTAGGACCGATCTTGACGCAATGCAGGAAAGAAAAAGGTTTTGTCTGTCCCGACAACCGAATCGCCATTCCTTTTTCGTCTAGCCATTATACCAATTGCGCAAGGGTTTGCCGTAACTTATTATATTCATTACTGATGTAATTACGCCTTGGTTTTATCCTATGATTAAAATAACATGAGATGTATGGAACTTCTCCTCTGTTAGGTTGTGACACTTAGGGACAGAAGCAAAACATTTCGATCTAAGGACCGTCGGATCAAGCTGCTTTAAATCAACAGTCACATTATTCTGTAACACTTAAATAACTTAGCTTGGATTTTTACTTGCAAATTAAACAAGAGGGTTTTAAATAAAGTCTTCAGAATGAGATGTAGGTAGCTGGTAGCCTATAACCCTATAATTTGAGCAGCAAGTTGCTCATAATTGATGACTGTGTACATGTTACAAAGTAATGCACTATACATAACCTATAGTTTGGCTGCGTTGTTTGTTGGTTTTTCGAATTAGGAGTTTGGGGTGGGGGGTGAGGTTTGTATCTTAATTGTGCGCCTGCTGCAGTTAGAAGTTTTAGCTGCCTCCAGGAAAGTTTGTGTGTGTTCTTCTTGTGTGGAGGAAAAACTGCAAAGTGGCGAACTGTTCTTCTTACGGTAGCTACAGAACTGGAGAGTTGCGAGCCAGAAGGGATTTTTTTTTAATGAGATCAGTCTCGGTTTAAAAAAAAACAAAATTAGCTCCTCCCCACTTCACTGCACACTTCAACATTAAACGCGGAATGTTTTAGAGCCAAATGTTGTAAGAATATTTGACACGAAACTTGTTCCAGCGCTTTAGACAAACTTAGCACAAGGCGTTAAAACTATTACGCCTCGCCGATAATCAATTTCTCTTCTCTTCCCTGTTTGATGGTAAATGTGTAAGAGTGGCTAATTGTGTTAGGTTCCGTACTTTGTCGAAAGTACTGCTTAATACAGGATGGGCCACGAAAAAAGTATCCCGGGTCCGTAGCATAGCGTAAATACAGAAATTAATACAGTAGCCAAATGCTGAAAGGATATACCGTCATAGAATATGTTGAAAGTGGTTGTCTGCTGCACCAACACACAGCTGCGCACGTCTAATCATGTTGAGGTATACCCGATGTAACATAGTGAGTTTGATGGCTGCAGCTGCATGGCTGATGTTTTCCTCCAGGTCCTGCATCGTGTGCAGATTTGATTCG